>Ga0194055_10000374_pt1 | contig 35467 bp, 33 predicted proteins | sample SepL449m_MetaG_FD_155482 | JGI IMG/M metagenome (GOLD analysis project Ga0194055, IMG submission 155482) | Anoxic zone freshwater microbial communities from boreal shield lake in IISD Experimental Lakes Area, Ontario, Canada - Sep2016-L442-9m | ecosystem: Environmental > Aquatic > Freshwater >... | reverse complement strand
CAGGCCCAGCCGGCCGGGCAGGCAGGTGCCTCCGGTGCCGGAGATGCCACCGCCGGCCGACGACCCCAACCAGCAGATGCCGGTGACCGGGTCGGTCATCCCAGAGCAAACCGCCTGAGCCGGCGGCGCGGTGACAATCTGGGTGGCCATCAGGATGCCGCCGAACGTGGTCGCCAGCATGAGTCCGGAAGCCTTGATACCGATTTTCATCTCGTTCTCCGCAAGTCTCGTGTAGGTCCGGTTGGTCAGGACGGAAGGGTGATCTTGGTCTGAGCACGGATGACGTTGACCGCGTCGATCACGGCCTGTTCCTGACCAGCGGGAGCCTGACCGTTCAATTGCAGGACATACAGGCCGTCCTTGCCGGGGATGACGACGGTCTCCTGTCCGACCGAGCGCTCCTTGCCGTCCCACTGAAAGCTGCCGACGTAATCGACGGAGTCGTAGCCGGCGAACTTATCGCGGGTCGGGCCGCTCTTGTACGGGGTGAAGCCGGGAAGCTCATTCAGCTGACCCGGCGCGAGGTCGAGAATCTTCTGCGGGTCGACGTTGCCGGTGAGCTTGGAGGCGATCGCGTACATGAATGTGGCCTCGTCGACCTGCTTGGCATTGTCGCCGTACACGATGGCGCCGTAGGCCCAGTCCGGGGTCCTATCGCCGGCGGGATTCCAGCCGGGCGGTAGCGGGAATTCGATCTTCGGCATGCCGGGCTGGTCCTTCTTGAACGGCACCTCGGCGATCTTGTTGTCGACGATGTACTGATTCAGGTTGACGCCCTCCGCGGGAGCCGCCACACCGGTCTCCCCGGCTTGTCCGTGTCCACCGCCATGCCCACCACCATGGCCTTCGGTGCCGGCCGGGGCCGGCGCACCGGTCCACACCGTCGGGGGCGGCACCGGCGGACCGGTGTAGGGCTTCTCGGTCCTCGGGGAGCACCCCGTCAGTGCCGGGACGATCGTGACGGCGGCGATTCCCGCCACTGCCATAGCGGTGAAATTCTTCATGGCTCGCGCTCTCCTTCGCTTCGCATGATCGCAGCTGAGCATAGCGACACGGCGGCTCGCGCGGCAGTTTGGCGGCACTTTGGCCCTGGGCGGGCCGGCGACGCTAGACGGACTCGGCGACCGTGTTGGCCGCCTCCATGAGCATCCATCCTGACACCTGGACAGACAGGTCGCGCTCGGTCTCCGGTGACTCGAAGACGGCGCCGTCGACCTTGCCGCCCGATCCACCGGCCTTGCCGGGGACCTCGGCGGCGCGGTCCCAGAAGGCAGCGAACAACGGCAGCCCGTCCACCTCGGCGCGGTTGTCCCAGGCTGCGGTGGCCGAGGCCAGCACGATGTCGCGCGCCGCCGCTCGGGTGGCGGTGTCGTCAGGCAGTTCGTTGGCCGCCAGCGCCAGGTACCGCGCGGTGATGCCGGCGAACAGCCCGCCATCACCCCCGCCGGCCCCCTTGAGCACGCCGCCCGGCGCCATGTTGGCGCCGATGGCCTCAACCAGTCGCGCCACCCGGGCGCCGTGCCGGGCGTCCCCGGTGCGCACCGCCAGTTCGGTCTCCAGGCCGACCACCACGCCCTGGCAGTACGTGTACTGGGCGCGCACGAGCGAGCCCTCCTTGATGCCGTCGAACACCAGGTGGGTTTCCGGGTCGATCAGAGTGGCCTCGATCCAGTCGGCCATCTCGGTGGCCCGGCTGACGTTGCCGTAGCGGGCGAGGAAGATCCCGGCCGGGCCGTTGGCCGGGGCGTTGAAGAACTTGTCCTGCTTGCGCCACGGGATGCCGCCGCCCTCGGCCGGCGACCATGAACTGGTCAGTTGGTCGGCCAGCGTGGCCAGCGCCTTGGGGTTGGCCACCCCGGCCAGCCGGCCGGCCCGCTCCAAAGCGATTGCCAGCCAGGCCATGTCGTCGTAGTAGTTGTTGGTCCACCGGCCGTTGTTTCGCGTCAGGTGGCCGCGGATCTGCTGGCGGATCGATTCGGCCAGTTCCGACTTGGGGTCACGGACATAGGCGTCGATCAAGGTGTCCAGCAGATGCGCCTGCCACCAGTAGTGCCAGGTGGCGAAGGTCAGGTCCTTTGCGGTGGGAGGCCAGCCCACCACACCGAGCTGGGTGCCGGGCACTTTCCACAGCCGACGCAGATTCCGGCTCGCGATGGCGGCCTCGGCACTGGCCGCCCGGTTCTTCCACTGCTGGTCCATGGACGGCAATCCTGCCCTACCACGCCGACGAAAAGTCGCACTCCTGACCTACCACGCCGACTGACCTACCACGCCGACGAAAAGTCCGACCACCGCCTGATCCAGGCGTGCATGGCGATTCCAGCGGCGACAGCGGCATTGATGCTGCGGGTCGACCCGAATTGGGCAATGGACACCAGGTGTGTGGCACCGGTACGCGCGGCCTCGGAGATGCCGGGGCCTTCCGAACCGAACAGCAGCAGGCAGTCCCGGGGCAGTTCGGTGCGCTCCAGTCGGGCGGCACCCGGGATGTTGTCGACGGCGACCACGGCCAGTCCTGCCCCGGCGGCGAAGGCGAGCAGTTCTTCGGTGGTGTCGTGATGGGCCAGATGCTGATAGCGGTCGGTCACCATGGCCCCGCGCCGGTTCCAGCGACGCCGGCCGACGATGTGGACCGTGTGCACCGCGAAAGCGTTGGCGGTGCGCACGACCGCCCCGATGTTGGCGTCGTTGCCGAAGTTCTCGATAGCCACATGCAGCCGGTGACGGCGGCAGTCGATGTCGCCGACGATGGCGTCGCGTCGCCAATAGCGGTAGGCGTCAACGACGTTGCGGTGATCGCCGTGCGCCAGCAATTCCTCGTCGTAACGCGGGTCATCGGCCGGTTCGCCGGGATGCTCGTGTGACCACGGGCCGACGCCGGCGGCGCCGGTCGACCATTCGGTGGGACCGGACTCCCCGCTCATCGCCGGAGCAGTTCCACCCTGGCCAACCGACCGGCGGTCCGGCTGACGACGGCCACATCGACGGTTACACCGTCGAATTCGGGCTGCTCGGGCCAGGCGTCGGGCACCGGCCCGACGCCGATCGCCACGCCCCTGGTGGCGGCGATGCGCCGCGGTCCGTCCTCGGTGTGCAGCTCCACCCCGGCGATGCGGCCCTCGTCGGTGACCAGCCCGGCCAGTCGGTCACTGGCCGGGCCAAGCAGGTCGTCGGCCTGCTCGCGCAGCCAGCGCGACAGCGCGGCGCCCGGGGTCGGGCCGTCGACGCGATAGGGACCCACCACCCCGGCGGTGATGAACTGACCATCGGCGGTTCGCATCCGCTCCAGATCGGGGACCTCGGTCAGCATCACCCCGAACGCCGACGCCGCACAGTCCGCCGACCAGAGCCGGAGTTCCTCTCCCACAAAGGGTTCCAGTTTTGTCCGGTCGTTGATCCGCCCGATCAGGTCCGGTTCGGCGCCGATCAGTGACAGGTGCGCGGTCGGGACGACGTCGCCGAGGTCCTCGGTCATCGAGGCGCGCCACTGAGCCGTCTGCGGATCGAGCTCATCGGACTCGACGATGAGAACGTCCAGATCATTTGCGGCACAGAACAATCCGTAGCTCAACACACCCGGTCCGGTGCCGACGCACAGAACGTCGACGGTCTCGTCCCAGTCGATCCCAGACTCGGCCGGCTCAGCCATCACGCGAGGCCGGTCAAATGAGGCCCAGGTCGCCCAGACCGAGGATGCTCCGGTACGGCACGCCCTCCGCCTCGATCGCCTCGGCAGCGCCGGTGGCTCGGTCAACCACCGTCGCGACACCCACCACCGTCGCGCCCGCTTCCCGGACCGCCGTGACGGCTTGCAACGCCGAACCGCCCGTCGTCGAGGTGTCCTCGACCACCAGCACGCGCTGGCCCGCGACGTCGAATCCTTCGATCAGGCGTTGCATGCCATGGCTTTTCAGCGCCTTGCGCACGACGAAGGCGTCGATGGGACGGCCCGGGGAGTGCAGCACCGCACATGCCACCGGGTCGGCACCCATGGTCAGCCCACCCACTCCGGCGTAATCCCAGTCGGCGGTGAGCTCACGCATCAACCGGCCGATCAGCGGGGCGGCCTGGTGATGCAGGGTGGCACGGCGCAGGTCGACGTAGTAGTCGGCCTCCTTGCCCGATGACAGCGTCACCCGGCCGAACACCACCGACAGCCGCCGGACGAGGTCGGCCAGTTCCCTGAGTTGCGGGGCGTCGAGGCGCGGAGCCTCGCCATTAGGTCCGTTCAGTTCAGGTGCGGCCACGACCCCGTCCTACTCCTTTTGTCACGGCGCGGACGAACCGGCGGGGAATGATCCGGCCCGCGGTCGTCAGTGCCTTGTATTGCGCGCCGGGAATGCTGACGGCCTTGCCCTTGGCGATGTCGGCGAGGCTCTCGTCGACCACGTCCTCGACGCTGAGCCACATGGCGCCGGGCATCGACGACATCTCGATCCCGGCGCGCTGGTGAAATTCGGTGCGCACGAAACCCGGGCAGACCGCGTGCACGCCCACCCCGGTGCCGGCCAGCCCGTTGGCCAGCCCCTCGGAGAAGAACACCACCCAGGCCTTGGACGCGGAATACGTCGACCCCCGCCCGGGCAGCAGGCCCGCGACGCTGGCGATGTTGATGACGGTCCCCTTGCCGGCCGCCACCATCGACGGCAGGGCGGCCCGGGTCAGGTGCATGACGGCGGTGACGTTGACGTCGAGTTGGCGCTGAAGCAGCGCCGGGTCGGTCGTCCAGAACTCCCCGGAGGTGCCGAACCCGGCGTTGTTGACCAGCACCGCAACCCCGGCCGACAGTCGGCGGCCCACCGTCTCGCGGTCGACGGTCGAGGACAGGTCGGCGGGCAGCACCTCGACGTCGATCCCGTGCTGGGCGCGCAACGATGCAGCCAGTGCGACCAGCCGGTCGACGTCGCGGGCCACCAGAACCAGGTCGTAGCCGTCGCGCGCGAAACGGCGGGCGTAGCCTTCGCCGAGTCCCGAGGTCGGGCCGGTGATCAGGGCAACGGGGCGGGCCATCCCGACACCCTATCGCCGAATCAGGTGAGGTAGTTGGGGGCCTGCGTGCCGGTGCGGGGCTGCTGGGGCAGCAACGGCGGGGCGGCGCCGCGGCCGGGGGGGAGCTCACGCGGAGCCTGCGGGCGGCCGGGCTCGGCGGGACGGCGGGCCGCCGCAGCGGCCGCTTGCGCCGGGATGGGCGGAAGGACGCGGAGCAGATCGCTGAACTGGCGAACCGTCCGCAGCCCCTCGTCCCATTCGGCGCGGGTGGACGAGATCGGCATGGCCAGCAGCGCCCAGTTCTGCTCGTTCCACATGATCTCGGCACAATCCGGTGCGGTATGGGCGAAGGTCACCATGCGCCGGTCGCACGCGCGACGCGCGGCGTCGAGATTGTTGGAGTACACCATCCGCGGGCCGATCGCGCCGAGCAGCCAGACGTCGTTCTCGCGGGGCTCCTTGGCGCCCTCCAGGCGCAGATCCATGACGACGGTGGTGCCGACCTTGCGGTGCAGGGCGATGACGGTGGCGACATCCTCGAGGTCGAAGACGTAGACCGCCTCCCCGCGGATCTGGCCGAGCACCACGTTGCGGGCGGTGGCGACCTCGCCGACCGTCGACATCACACCGCGCTCCCAGCGGCCGACGAGCTCGCTGGACTCCGGCTCGAAGTCGAACCCGTGAGCGCGAGCCCAGGACTTGCGCCGACGGCCAAGACCGCGGCGACGACCGACGTCGATGTACAGCAGCACTGCCGCGCCTGTGAAACACAGCGCGGACAGCGTGAACCAGAACGGGACCATTAGCCGTAGCCTAACGCTTCCCCGCTGTTCAGCGAGAGGGCCTGCAGATCACAACCGGATCACCTTTGGTGAGCGGATCCGAAACGCCGAAACCCCCCGCACGCCGAGGCGCGCGAGGGGCTTGACGGCCGGAAGAAACCTCATCCCAGGATGAGGCTGTCTCCGTCGGGGGACACGTTGACCGGCACGACGTCGCCGTCGTGGACCTCCCCGGCCAGCAGCATCTTCGCCAACTGGTCGCCGATGGCCTGCTGGATCAGCCGGCGCAGCGGCCGCGCGCCGTAGACCGGATCGAACCCGCGGTCGCCCAGCCACTCCTTGGCCGGCAGCGACACCTGCAGTTCCAGGCGACGCTGGGCCAGCCGCTTCTGCAGCTGGGACAGCTGGATATCAACGATCTGGACCAACTCCTCGGGCGAGAGCGCGTCGAAGATCAGCACGTCATCGAGACGGTTGATGAACTCCGGCTTGAACTTCGCCCGTACCGCCGCCATCACCTGCTCCTCGTCACCGCCGGACCCGAGGTTCGAGGTCAGGATCAGGATGGTGTTGCGGAAATCGACCGTACGGCCCTGACCGTCGGTCAGCCGGCCCTCATCGAGCACCTGCAACAGCACGTCGAACACGTCCGGGTGGGCCTTCTCGACCTCGTCGAACAGCACCACCGTGTAGGGCCGGCGACGCACCGCCTCGGTCAGCTGACCACCCTGGTCGTAGCCGATGTAGCCGGGGGGTGCACCGACAAGCCTTGCCACGGAATGCTTTTCGCCGTACTCGCTCATGTCGATGCGGACCATGGCGCGCTCGTCGTCGAACAGGAAGTCTGCCAGCGCCTTGGCGAGCTCGGTCTTGCCGACGCCGGTGGGGCCGAGGAACAGGAACGAGCCGGTGGGCCGGTTGGGGTCGGCGACGCCGGCCCGGGTGCGCCGGACCGCATCAGAAACAGCGGCCACGGCTTTCTTCTGGCCGATGACGCGCCTGCCGAGTTCGTCCTCCATGCGCAGCAGCTTGGCGGTCTCGCCCTCGAGCAACCGGCCGGCCGGGATGCCGGTCCACGCCGCCACCACGTCGGCGATGTCATCGGGACCGACCTGCTCCTTGAGCATCACGCCCTCGCGGGCCTGCGCCACCGGCAGCGCGGCGTCGAGTTTCTTCTCGACCTCGGGGATTCGGCCGTACCGCAACTCGGCGGCCTTAGCCAGGTCACCGTCGCGCTCGGCCCGGTCGGCCTCACCGCGCAGATCCTCCAGCTGACCTTTGAACTCGCGGACGATGTCGATGGCGTTCTTCTCGTTCTGCCACCTGGTGGTCAGCTCCGCCAACTTTTCTTTCTGGTCGGCCAGTTCGGAGCGCAGCTTCTGCAGGCGGTCCTTGGAGGCGTCGTCCTCCTCCTTCTCCAGCGCCATCTCCTCGATCTCGAGGCGGCGGACCAGGCGCTCGACCTCGTCGACCTCGACAGGCCGGGAGTCGATCTCCATGCGCAGCCGGGAGGCGGCCTCGTCGACCAGGTCGATGGCCTTGTCCGGCAGGAACCGGCTGGTGATGTAGCGGTCGGACAACGCGGCGGCGGCCACCAATGCGGAGTCGGTGATCCGCACACCGTGGTGCACCTCGTACCGGTCCTTCAGCCCGCGCAGGATGCCGACGGTGTCCTCGACCGACGGCTCACCGACGAAGACCTGCTGGAAACGGCGCTCCAGAGCGGCGTCCTTCTCGATGTACTTGCGGTACTCGTCGAGGGTGGTCGCGCCGACCAGCCGCAGCTCGCCGCGGGCCAGCATCGGCTTGATCATGTTGCCGGCGTCCATCGCGCCCTCGCCGGTCGCGCCGGCGCCGACGATGGTGTGCAACTCGTCGATGAACGTGATGATCTGCCCGGCGGATTCCTTGATCTCGTCGAGCACGGCCTTGAGGCGCTCCTCGAACTCGCCGCGGTATTTGGCGCCGGCCACCATCGACCCGAGATCCAGCGAGACGACGGTCTTGTCACGCAGGCTCTCCGGGACGTCGCCGTCGATGATGCGCTGGGCCAGACCTTCGACGATCGCGGTCTTGCCGACTCCGGGCTCCCCGATGAGCACCGGGTTGTTCTTGGTTCGACGGCTCAGCACCTGGATGACGCGGCGAATCTCGTTGTCGCGTCCCACGACCGGGTCGAGCTTGCCTTCGCGGGCACGGGCGGTCAGGTCGGTCGAGTACTTCTCCAACGCTTGATATTTCGCCTCGGGGTCGGCACTGGTGACCCGGGCGCTGCCGCGCACTTTCACGAACGCCTCACGCAGCGCCTGCGGCGAAGCGCCGGCTCCTGTGAGCATCTTGGCGACGTCGGAGTCGCCTGCGGGAGCGGAGCGACCCAACCCTCCGGCCAGGCCGACCATCAGGTGCTCGGTGGAGACGAATTCGTCGCCCATCTCGGTGGCCAATTGCTGGGCGGTGTTGATCGCGGCCAGCGACTCCCGTGACAGCTGTGGCTGCGAGGTCGCGCCACTGCTGGTCGGAAGCCGGTCGACGAGGCGCTGGGCCTCGGCGCGGATCGTGGCCGGTTGGACGCCGACCGCTTCAAGCAGCGGTCCGGCGACGCCGTCGGTCTGCTGAAGCAACGCCAACAGCAGGTGGGCGGGCCGGATCTCGGGGTTGCCGGCCGCACTGGCAGCCTGCAACGCCGCAGTCAGCGCCGCCTGGGTCTTAGTGGTCGGGTTGAACGAATCCACTCCGACATCCTCCATTTCTCCTGGTAAAAGCTTGTCGAGGTATACAACACCGATAGCCTTGAGTCTGTTCCGCTCAAGTTTAGAGACTTTGCGGGGCTGCGGATAGAGCATTCCGCCCTTAGCTCTGCCGTCCGGCCCGCCCGGCCGCCTTCGGGCGGGGACGTTATCGAGGCCGCCTAGCTAGCTTGCACACCGGATAAATTTGAGTTTTGCGCATCCTGCGCGGCGAGTCCTGCTAACTTTCCGCCACCGAAATCGCCACCCGACACGAGGACCGCGGCGCGTACAACCAGTTGGCGGTACCCCTACACCGATCCGCCTACTGCCCCGGCCATCCCGGGCGCGAGCCAGCGCCCGGCATCATCGCTGCGCGGGGAAGTCCGACTTGCACGGGTTCCATTGCGCTGCAGTGCTTTTCTTTTCATAGACGACATGGATTTCTGGACCGTTTCTACGCGCAACCGACTGGTATCGGACTAGCGTCGGACTTCACCGTCGAATTCCCAAGCAAGGTGGAAAGACATGTCATTTCGTCTGGGTTTGAGAGTCAGCGCCGCCGGCATTCTGCTGGGGTTGTCGTTGGCCGGTCCGCAGGCATTGGGCGTGGCCTATGCCGACGACACCGACTCCGGCGCAACCTCGGCATCAGCCGGTCCTGATTCCACCGGCAAGAAAGCAGCACCGCATCGCGGCGCCCGGAGGGCGCCGTCCACCCTTTCCTCTAGCGCGGCAAACGATTCCGCTGCGCCGGCCTCCGGAAGTCCAGCAGTGCTCGGCGCGCGTGCAGCCCGAATCCCGGTGCCGGACCTCGATCCACCGGAACCGATCACCGTTCCGGACGGCGCACTGGCCGAGCCGGCACTGCCGGCGGCTGCCGTCATCCCGGCTGCGGCGGTCCCGCAGACGACCACCGTCAACCACAACAACCCGGCGCCAACGGCGTCGGTGACGACCACTTCGCCAACAGCATCGGCGACGTCCCCTTCGCCGTCGGCCCCTTCAGCATCGGCCAAGGCACAGCTGGGCAACGACGCCATCACCATCAACCCGACGATCGCCTGGGACCAGGGCGTGCTGATGGGCAACGTCGGGGCTACCTGCGCCAAGTGTGGTGACGCTCCGCTGGTCTACACGGTGATCAAGGCTCCCGACAACGGCGGCAAGGTCAACATCAACATCGGCCCCGACGCCACTCAGACCAAGACGGGCCAGTTCGCCTACCTTCCTGACACGAAGACGCTGACCACGACGGGCACCACCGAGGGCTTCTCGATCATGGTGAACTCCACGACGGCGTTCTCCCGCTTCGTGACGGGCATCCCGCTGGTGGGGTCGTTGATCGCCCCGATCTTCCAAGTGCTCTACCGCACCCCGCTCGTCGGCAACCTGCTGGCGCCGATCATCGGCTATTCGACCATCGCGGAGTTCGACCCGAACGCGAAAACCCTTGCCGCCGGCCGTCCCACCGCCTTCACGACGCTGATGCCCTCATTCGACGGGACGTTGATCAGCGTCAACTACTTCCCCTCCGTCAACGTCGCAACCGGCGCGGTGGCGACCGCGCCGACCGTCCTCAACGGCGCCTACCTCGGAAACCCGGGCAACACCAACCCCAACAGCGTCTACGCCGAAGGCGGCAACCTCAAAGGCCTCTCAGTGCCCGGAGTGAAGGTGCTGCGCACCGATTCCACCGTCCCGGCCGGCGGGACCTACTCCGGGGGTGGGGGATACAACGTCGTCACCTGGGACCCCCGCGGCGAGTTCGCCTCCGGTGGCGTCGTCAACTGGGACAAACCGCTGATCGAGGGCCGCGACGCCTCCACCATCATCAGTTGGCTGACCACCGCCGCCAACCCGGCCAAAGCCCAGATCGCCACTACCGGAGGCAACGCCGTCGTCGGCATGGTGGGCGGATCCTACGGCGGCGCAGTGCAACTGGGCGTGGCCGGTACCGACCCGCGGGTCAAGGCCATCGTCCCCGGCATCACCTGGAACTCGCTGCTGGGTTCGCTCTACCCCAGCGGCGCGTACCTCACCTCCTACGGTGCGGGTCTGTTCGCGTCGTTGATCGGCATCGGGGCCCGACTCAACAGCCAGATCGTCTCCTCCACCCTGACCGGTTCGCTGTTCGGCTACCTCAGCCCGAGCGACCAGGCGTTCTACGCCACCAGTGGGCCCACCGTTCTGGTCGACCAGATCACCGCCCCGGCACTGCTGATCCAAGGCACCGTCGACATCCTGTTCCCGCTCCAGCAGGCCGTCACCTCCGCGACGACTCTGGCCGGTAACGGAGTGCCGGCCAAGATGATCTGGTTCTGCGGCGGCCACGGCGAGTGCATCGACCCGGAGAATCCGGCGCAGGGACCCAACAACATCACCGACGCGATGAAGTGGCTGGACACCTACGTCGCCGAGACCAACACCACGGCGAAAGACATTCCGACGTTCCAGTGGTACGACCAGCGCGGGCAGCTGTTCAGCTCCGCGTTGCTGCCGTCGGCGGCGAACTTCAACAAGGGTTCGGTCACGGCCGCCGGCGACGGCGGACTGCTTCCGGTGGTGCCGCTCATCGGCGGGTCCGGCGGCCCGCAGCAGGGCATCTCGCTGATCTCGTCCCTCGCCGTCGGGTCCAAGGCGAGCAACGCTGTCAATCTGTCGTTCAGCGTCCCCGACGGCGTTCAGGTCGCCGGGGCGCCCACCGTCAGCATCACCTACAGCGGGCTGGGCACCGGCCGGTTCTTCTACGGCCAGCTCGTCGATAACGAGACCGGGCGGGTGCTGGGCAACCTGACCACCCCGATACCGGTCACCCTGGACGGCAAGGACCACACCATCACGATGCCGCTGGCCGACATCGCCTACACCGCCGAGGGCTCCAAGGCTTCTCTGACGCTGCAGATCATCAGCTCCTCCACGCAGTATCAGAATTTCACCTCCTTCGGGTTGGCCAAGGTCTCGAAACTGTCCGTCGAACTGCCGACCGTCAACCCCGCCAACGTCAATCCCTGAGGTTGATCACCCCGGATGCCGTCCGGCACCGGGAGGGTTGATCGGTCTTTCAGAGGTCCAGGTGCAGCCGCAGCGCGTCGTCGACCTGAACCATCCGGCCGGGCATGACTCTGCCGATCAACCGCGAAAGATGCTCGACAGCAACGGTTCTCACCTGTTCAGCTTGCGCCTTGGAATCGGCAGACAACGAGCCAGATCTCACCGCGCAGCATCGCTCAATCCGTCGCCGCCGACCTCACCCCAGACGTCGCCGTCGCCGGCTTCCGACCATTCGGCCCAGGCGGCCTCGTAGTCACGCTCCAACTCGGGGAAACGAAGCATCCGGATGGCCTTCTGCACAGCCGCAGACCGGGAGGGCAGACCACTGATCTTGACATAGGCGTCAAGCACGGCGAGATCGTCGTCGGACAGACTCACGCTGAGCTTCATACCGCGATGCTACCCCGGTAGTATTGGTAGCGGCACTCAGCCGCAAACCGCCCCATCGGCTACGTTTCCTACGGTGAGCAGTGTCTCGTCCGACCTCAACGAACTGATCCCCCTGGGCCTGATCATCGCGATATCCCCGCTGTCGATCATCCCGGGAATTCTGGTGCTCGGAACGCCGCGCCCGCGCCCGACCAGCATCGCGTTCCTCATCGGCTGGGTGCTCGGCATCGCCGTCATCACCGCGGCATTCGTGGGCGGAGCCGACGCCTCCAACGACGGACTGGACACCAAGCCGACATGGTCGCCGTACGTGCGCATCGCCATCGGCGTCGCTCTCGTCGCCTTCGGTCTCTACCGGTGGTTCGGACGCCACCGAACGGCCCACGAACCCAAGTGGATGGCGGCGATGAAATCGATGGGGCCGGGCCGGGCGTTCATCACGGCGATCGTGCTCACCGTGGCCAACCTGAAGGTCTTCGCCATGTGCGCGGCGGCGGGCGCGGCCATCGGCACCGCGGCCCTGGGACGCGTCGGGGCGGGACAGGCGGTGCTGATCTTCACCGCGTTGTCGGCATCAACGGTGGCCATCCCGGTGCTCGGCTCCCTGTTCGCCGGAGAACGGCTAGAAGCCCCATTGGGCCGGGTCAAGGACTGGATGGAACGTAACCACAGTGCGCTGGTTGCCGGGATTCTCCTGGTGATCGGTTCGGCGATGATCTACAAGGGAATTCATGCCCTGTAGCCGCGCTTAGAATCACATCCCGTGGGGCTGGAAGACCGCGAGTCGCTGCGGGTGGTGCAGTCCGTACTGGAGGGCCCCAACTCCGACAGCGTCATCCGGCGGTTCTACGCCACCTGGTTCTCCCGCGACCCATCGGTCGGCGAACTGTTCCCGCCGGACATGACCCACCAACGGGCGGCGTTCACCCTCGCCATGCGGTGGCTGTTCGGCGAATTCGTCGCACAACGCTCGGCCGAACCGGTCGGCTTCCTGGCGCAACTGGGCCGCGACCACCGTAAGTACGGCGTCACCGACAGCCAGTACCACACCCTGTGTCAGTCGATGTTCCTGACGTTGCGCGCGGAGTTGGGCGAACGCTTCACCCCTTCGGTCGACGACGCAACCACCGAGGCACTCACCCTGATCGCCGGAGCGATGTCCGGCGCCGCCGCGGCCGGTACCCGACCGGCCTGGTGGGACGGCACCGTCGTCGAGTGCGGACAGGTGTCCCGCGACATCGCCATCGTGCGTCTGCAACTCGATACGGCGATGCCCTACCTCGCGGGGCAGTACGTCAGCGTCCAGGTTCCGCAGTGCCCCCGGCTCTGGCGTTACCTTTCCCCCTCCATTCCGTCGGATGTCCAGGGGCGCATCGAGTTTCACATCCGCGCGGTTCCCGGCGGCGCGCTCAGCCCCACCGTCGTCACCGAGACCCGGCCCGGTGACCGCTGGCGGCTGTCCAGCCCGCACGGCAGCCTGCACATCGACCGGGACGGCGGAGATGTTCTGATGGTCGCCGGCGGCACCGGCCTGGCCCCCCTGCGCGCCCTGGTGATGGACCTCATGGTGTACGGCGAAAACCCCAGAGTCCATTTATTTTTCGGCGCACGCTATCCGTGCGAGTTGTACGACCTGCAGACACTCTGGGAGGTCGCCGGCTGCAGCCCCTGGCTGTCGGTGACTCCGGTCGCCGAGCATCCGGCGAACCCGCCGTGGGCGGTGGAATACCCCGACCCCGAGCCGCCCCGCGGGCTGCACGTGCGCCAGATCGGCCGGCTGCCGGAAGTGGTCGCCGACTACGGCGGGTGGGGTGACCGCCAGATCCTGATCTGCGGCCGTCCCGAGATGGTGAGGGCGACCCGGGCAGCCCTGATCGCCCAGGGTGCTCCCGCCGAACGGATCCAGCACGATCCCCTGGTGGGATGACCGTCACCGGGCCGTGACCTGAGCGTCACCGTAAAGGGACTTTTTCCCCTGGTGCTTTCCGCGGCTCTCGGACAGGATCACAGGCGTGGTGGGATCAAGGGGGACACTCATGGCTCAGGTCTGTTCGGCTGAGGAAATCGACGAACTCGCCTGGCAGTTCCTCTGCTCGCCGTTCACCAAACGCGATTACTGGGACTGGCCGCTGGAGCGCCGAGTCGACGCCTATCTGCGCCAACATCACCGGCGCGACATTCTCAACGACGGCGCGGCCTACAGCGCCCTCGTCGAACGGGTGATGGCCAACATCCCCCGCGCCCGGCGCGATGGTGTTCTGCAAGCACCGCGTCGCTGAGGCGACGACTACGAGAGACGGCCATGGACGACTCGATCATCCATAAGGGACCCGCCGACCTCAAGGCCACACCTAATTTCAGCGACTACGAAACGACCCGGGCGTCGTTCGCGTGGTCGCAGGTGCCCGACCTTTGCGCCGGGATGGGCCCTGGCGGGTGCAATATCGCCTATGCGGCGGTGGACCGGCACGCCGTTGGCCCCGAATCCAGCCGCACTGCTTTGCGTTTCATCGCCGACGTCCCGGGTTCCCCGGAATTGCAGACCCACGAAGTCAGCTACGCCGAATTGGGACGACTAACCCGCAAGTTCACCAATGTCCTTCGGGGCCTGGGAATCGGCAAGGGCGACAGGGTCTTCGTGATCATGGGCCGGGTTCCCGAGTTGTACATCAGCATGCTGGGATCCCTGCGCAACGGCAGCGTGGTGTCGCCGTTGTTCTCGGCCTTCGGGCCGGAGCCGATCGCCACCCGGGTGAACATCGGCCATGCCGGCGTCATCGTCACCACGGCCGCGATCTACAAGCGCAAGATCGCCAAGATCCTCGACGACCTGCCGTCGGTCAAACACGTACTGATCGTCGGCGACCCGAGTCGAGAAGACGACATCCCGGGCACGCACAGCTTCAGCGCCCTGATGGACCAGGCGGGTGACGACGCACCGATCGAGCACACCGGTCCCGACGACCCATCGCTTCTGCACTTCACCAGCGGTACCACCGGCACCCCCAAGGGCGCCCAGCACGTGCACGCGGCAGTGGCCATGCACTACATCACCGGGCTATTCGCCCTGGACCTTCATCCTGATGACATCTACTGGTGCACAGCCGATCCCGGCTGGGTCACCGGTACGGCCTACGGGATCATCTCGCCACTCCTGCACGGCGTGACCTCAATCATCGACGAGGCGGAGTTCGATACCGAGCGCTGGTACCGGATCCTGCAGGACGAGAACGTCTCTGTCTGGTACACCGCCCCCACCGCGGTCCGCATGCTCATCAAGGCCGGCCCCGACCTCGCCGCGAAGTACCGCTTTCCGCACCTGCGGTTCATCGCCAGTGTCGGTGAGCCCCTCAACGCCGAAGCCGTCTGGTGGGGAAAACGGGTGCTGGGCTTGCCGATTCACGACAATTGGTGGCAGACCGAGACCGGCGGCATCATGGTGGCCAACACGCCGGCCTTCGACATCAAGCCCGGCTCGATGGGCCGGCCGCTACCCGGAGTGGACGTCGTCGTCGTCGATCATGACGACTCGGAGGAAGCCACGGGCACCCTGACCATCATTGACAAGCCGGACGTGGAAGGCGAACTGGCACTGATAGTCGGCTGGCCGTCGATGTTCCGGGGCTACCTCAACCAGGATGAGCGCTACCGCAAGTGCTTTCGCCGAGATGACCAACTGGGGGATCTGTACCTGTCCGGTGACCTGGTCAAGCGCGACGCCGACGGCTACCTGTGGTTCGTCGGGCGCGCCGACGACGTCATCAAGGCCTCCGGCCACCTCATCGGACCCTTCGAGGTGGAGAACGTGCTGACCGACCATCCGGCGGTCGCCGAGGCCGCGGTGATCGGCAAGCCCGACCCCACCTACGGCGCGATCGTGAAGGCCTTCGTGACGCTCAAGACCGGATACACGGCTGACGATGCCTTGCGCCGAGACCTGATGGGCCACGCCCGCAAGCGACTCGGCGCGGCGGTGGCGCCGAAGGAGATCGACTTCGTCGACTCCCTGCCGCACACCCGCAGCGGCAAGATCATGCGGCGGTTACTCAAGGCCCGCGAACTCGGCCTGGCAGAGGGCGACATCTCCACGCTGGAGTCCCCTGCGCCGCCGGTGACGCCGTGACCGATGCCGCGCCCGGCGGGCAGGAGCGAAGCGACCCGGGATCGGTGGTTCAGCCACGGGCGCTTCTCACCGACATGATCCGGGTCCGGCGCATGGAGGAGAAATGCGCGGAGATGTACAGCGCCGGCAAGATTCGCGGCTTCCTGCACCTCTACGTCGGCGAGGAGGCGGTAGCGGCGGGATCGCTGCGGGTGCTCGGCGCCGACGACGGGGTGATCGCCACCTACCGTGAGCATGCGCACGCGCTGCTGCGAGGCATCCCGATGACCAAGATCATGGCCGAGATGTTCGGCAAGCAGGAGGGCTGCTCGGGCGGACGGGGCGGCTCCATGCACCTGTTCGACGCGAGCCGGCGTTTCTACGGAGGCAATGCGATCGTGGCGGCCGGCCTGCCACTGGCGGCAGGTCTGGCTTTCGCCGACAAACAACTGGGCCGAAACCGGGTCAGCGCGTGCTATTTCGGTGAGGGTGCGACCGCCGAAGGCGCCTTCCACGAGACCATGAACATGGCCGAGCTGTGGCAGTTGCCGGTGCTGTTCTGTTGCGAGAACAACCGCTACGCCATGGGCACATCGATCGACCGGGAACTATCCCAGGTGGACCTGGTCGCCAAGGCCGAGGCCTATCGGGTGCCGGCCGCATCGGCCGACGGGATGGACGTACTCGACAGTCACGCCGCGATGCAGACCGCCGTCGAGCACATCCGGTCCCATGGCGGTCCGTACTTCCTGGAGTTCCGCACCTACCGGTTCCGGCCGCACTCGATGTTCGACCCGGAGTTGTACCGGGACAAGGCCGAAGTGGCCGAGTGGCGCGACGAGCACGACCCGATCCGCACCTTCACCGACCGCTGTCTCGAGCAGGGTTGGCTGACGGCCCAGGATGTTTCGGCGATCCAAGCCGCCGTGGCCACCGAGGTCGACGACGCCGTGGCATACGCCGAAGCCGGGACACCCGAATCCGTGGACACCCTCACCCGCGACGTGATGACACCGGTGAGTCCATGAAGACCACCTATCGCAACGCCGTCCACGACGCGATCGCCGATGCCATGCGCGCCGACGACCGCGTGGTCCTGCTCGGCGAGGATGTCGGCCGCTACGGCGGAACCTATGCGGTGTCCAAGGGCATGCTGGGTGAGTTCGGCCCCGACCGCATCCGCGACACCCCGATCTCGGAGTTGGGTTTCGTCGGGATCGGGGTCGGCGCCGCGCTCGGGGGCTTGCGGCCCGTCGTCGAGATCATGACGGTGAACTTCAGCCTGCTCGCCCTCGATCAGATCGTGAATACCGCTGCAGCGCTCCGACATATGTCCAATGGTCAGTTCTCGGTGCCGGTGGTGATCCGGATGGCGACCGGGGCGGGCCGGCAGCTGGCCGCCCAACACTCGCACAGCCTGGAGAACTGGTACGCCCACATTCCGGGCATCACGGTGCTGGCCCCCGCCACCGTCGCCGACGCCTACGGGATGGTGCGCACCGCGTTGACGAATCCCGACCCGGTGGTCATCGTCGAGCACGTCGGGCTGTACAACCTCTCCGCCGACGTCGAAGCATTCGCGCCCACCGACATCAGCCGGGCGGCGTTGCGCCGCAACGGGACCGACGCCACGATCATCGCGTACGGCGGCTGCGTCCCCAAGGCGCTCGACGCCGCCGACCAACTGGCCCAGGCCGGAATCGAATGCGATGTGATCGACCTGCGCGTGCTGCGCCCCCTCGATGACGCCACCATCATGGCGTCGGTCGCGAAAACCCACCGCGTGGTGGTGGTCGACGAGGCCTGGCACACCGGCAGCCTGGCCGGGGAGATCAGCGCCCGCATCGTCGAGCAGGCGTTCTACGAACTCGACGCGCCGATCGCCCGGGTGTGTACCGCCGAAGTGCCCATTCCCTACGCCAAACACCTTGAGGAAGCTGCACTTCCGCAACCGGACAAGATCGTCGCAGCGGCCCGTGGGCTTTTCGGGGACAGAGAAGACGGCACCCGATGATCGAGTTCGCATGATCCATTTTCTGATGCCCGCCCTCGGGGCCGATATGGACGAGGGCCGCCTCGACGAGTGGCGGATCGCACCGGGTGACACCGTGACCCGCGGTCAGATCGTCGCTGTCGTCGAAACCACAAAGGCCGCAGTCGAAATCGAGTGCTGGCACGACGGTGTCGTCGACCGGCTACTGGTGCCGATCGGCGAGACGGTCGCCGTCGGCACGCCCCTGGCGATCCTGCGGGAACCCGGGGACGAACCTGGCGAATCATCCAGCGCAGCATCGTCGGTCGCGGCACCCGCGGGCTCCGAACCCGTTGCGGCACAATCCTTGACGCAGACTACGACAGCCCAGCCCACCGCACCGATCGGTCACCGGCTGTGGGTGTCACCGGTGGCCCGCCGCACAGCGGGCGGCCTCGGCGTCGACCTGAAGACCGTCACCGGAACGGGCCCGCAGGGCGCGATCACCCTGCACGATGTGGAACATGCTGCGGCCTCGAAATCTGTGGAAGCACAGTACAAGACACCGAAGCCCACCGCGCCGCCACCGCCGGCCAGCCAGGCACCGAAGTCGGCGGCCGAGAAGGCGCGAGGGCGCGGCGCGGCCATGCGGGCCTCGATCGCCGCGGCGATGAGCCGCTCCAAGCGCGAGATCCCGCACTACTACCTTGCCGACGAGATCATCCTTGATACCGCGCAGGCATGGCTGACCGAGCAGAACGCCGGCCGATCCATCACCGAGCGGCTGTTGATGGCCGTCCTGCAACTCAAGGCCGTCGCGCTGGCCACCACCAGATTCCCTGAGTTCAACGGCTTTTGGCGGGACGACCACTTCGAACCCGCCAACGGCTGCCACGTCGGGGTGGCCATCTCCTTGCGCGGCGGCGGCCTGGTGGCGCCGGCCATCCACGACGTCGGCGAGAAACCCCTCGGCGAACTCATGGAAGACCTCACCGATCTGGTGGCGCGCGCCCGCGCCGGCTCGCTGCGCAGTTCGGAGATGAGCGATCCGACGATCACCGTGACCAACCTCGGGGAGAAGGGTGTCGATTCGGTGTTCGGCGTCATCTACCCGCAACAGGTCGCCATCGTCGGTTTCGGCCGTCCCGCCCAGCGGGTCGTCGTCGTCGACGGCGGCATCCGCGTCGCCACCACCGTCCACGCCAGCCTGGCGGCCGACCATCGCGCCAGCGACGGCGCCCGCGGAGCCCTGTTCCTGGCCGAGATCAACCAGCTACTGCAACGACCGCACGATCTGTGAGAAGGAGTTTCGACAGTGAGCGATACCCGCGCCGGTGTGGTGGCCGAACTACTGGACATCGCGCCGGAAATCGAGGAAGCCGACCTCAGCGACACCGAACTGCTGCGCGATCAGGTGGATCTTGACTCGATGGACTGGCTCAACTTCCTGGTCCGACTGCACAAGCGCTTCGACGTCGACATCCCCGAATCACAGTACGCGTCGTTACGCACAATCAACGACCTGACCAACTACATCGACCAGCACCGCTGATGTCCATGCAGCTTGGTCAACCACCGTTCGTTCGTGGCACAATCCGTCAATGGCTCAGTTGCCCTCGATCGTCCTGAAGGACCCGTCGTCCGCAGTCACCGCCACCTTCGTGCCGTCCGCCGGCATGGTGTGCACGTCCCTGTCGGACGGCGGTGTGGAACTGCTCGGCCAGCGGCGCGGCCTCAATGCCTATCTCACCACCGGCAAGACGATGGGCATCCCGATCCTCTACCCGTGGGCCAACCGGCTGAGCGCCAACGGCTACGGCGTGGACGGCGGCGCCGTCACCCTGACCCCCGGTGTCGGCGGGGTGCGCTCCGATGAGCACGGCCTGGTGATCCACGGCGTGCTCGCCGCCTACCCGGGCTGGCTGGTCAAGCAGGGTGCCGACAACAAGATGACGGCAGACCTGGACTACGCCCAGCCCCGGCTGCTGTGCAGCTTCCCGTTCCCGCACGTGGTCACTCTCGACATCGCCCTGCAGGACCGGGAGCTGACCATCGAGACGACGGTGACGGCGACGACGTCGGCCTCGGTGCCGCTGTGCTTCGGGTTCCACCCGTACCTGACCATCCCCGGTGTCCCGCGCGCCGAATGGAAGCTCGAGACCCCGCCGCTGCGTCACCTGCCGGTGGACAACTGGGGCATCCCGACCGGCGCCACCGAGAACTGGCCCGCAATGTCAGACACGTTGGGCGACAGGACTTTCGACGACGGTTTCGACGAAGTCCCGCAGGGCGGGAAGTTTGCTTTGTCCGGCGGTGGACGCCGTATCGAAGTGATTTTCGACCACGGCTATCCGGCGGTGGAGATCTTCGCTCCCGGCAACGACGACGTCGTCGGCATAGAGCCGATGGCCGCTCCCACCAACGCGCTGCGCAAGGGAACCTATAGCGTTGCGGTGCCCGGCCGGCCGGCGGCGGCCAGCTTCACCATCAAGGTGTAACCCCGGCCGCTAGCGCGGGCGGGGTTTCCAGACGACGACGGCGGTGCTCTTGGGCACCACGGCCAGGTCGCGGCGGGGCCTGGAGCGGGACAGTTCATCGGCGATCTCAGCAACGCGGGCCTGCAGCGCCTCGACCTGATTGGTCAGCTCAATGATCCGCTTGATGCCGGCGAGGTTGACGCCCTCGTCCTGGGACAGCCGGTGAATCTCGCGGAGCAGTTCCACGTCGCGCGCGGAGTACCGGCGCCCGCCCCCGGCGCTGCGCTCCGGGCTGACCAACCCGAGTCGGTCGTAGGTGCGCAGCGTCTGGGCGTGCATCCCGGCAAGCTCAGCGGCCACCGAGATCAGGAACGTCTGGGCCTCACTCTGATCACCGGGACCGCTGGCCGCGGTCATTGTCGGCTTCCCGACTTCTGTTTCATTGTCGGCTTCCCGACTTCTGTTTCATTGTCGGCTTCCCGACTTCTGTTTCATGGTCGGCTTCCCGACCACCCGGCTCGCGGGTCGAAGCCGCTCGCCTTTTCCGCGGCCGCGTAGGCCTCCAGGGCCTCCAGGGCCTCCCCTTCGAGATCGGGCGGCACGGCCACTCTGACGGTGACCAGCAGGTCGCCGGAACCGCCCGTACGTTTAGGCACCCCGCGCCCGCGGACCCGCAGGATACGGCCGTCGGCCGTCCCCTTAGGCACCTTGACGCCGACCTTGCCGTCCAGCGTCGGCACCGAAAGCGTTGTGCCCAAAGCCAATTCGGTGAAGCTGACCGGCACGCTGACGGTCAGATCGTCGCCGTCGCGGCCGAACACCTTGTCGGGCCGGACGTGCACGGTGACGTACAGGTCACCCGAGGGTGCACCCCGCAGCCCCGCTTCACCCTGACCGGCCAGCCGGATGCGCTGGCCGTCCTCCACACCCGGCGGGATCCGAACATTGATGGTGCGGCTGCGGGTGGTCACGCCGGTGCCCGCGCACTCGTCGCACTGGTGCTCAATGATCGAGCCGCTCCCGCGGCAGTCGGTGCACGGCTCGGAGAAGCCGAACGCACCCTGGTTGCGGGTGATCACACCGGCCCCGTTACAGGTGGCGCACACCTTGGGGCTGGTTCCCGGGCGGGCGCCGCTGCCGTGGCAGTTGGTACACGGCGCCGGGCTGGTCAGCCGCAACGGCATGGCCACGCCTTTAGTGGCCTCCAGGAAATCGAGTTCGGTCTCGGTCTCCAGATCCTTGCCGCGCCGCGGGCGACTGGGCCGGGGCTGGGCGCCGCGGTTGAACAGGCCACCGAACAGGTCGCCGATGTTGGCCCCACCGTCCTGGCCGGCCTGGCCGAACAGGTCGTTGAGGTTGAAACCGCCGCCCGCACCGTCGTAGGTGAATCCGCCTCCGCCGCCTCCGCCGCCGCCGCCTCCGCCGAAGCGACGCCCGAAGCCGCCGCCGGAGAACATCCGGCGGGTTTCGTCGTACTCCTTACGCTTGGCCTTATCGGTAAGCACGTCGCGGGCTTCGCCGACTTCCTTGTACCGTTCCTCGGCGGCCGGATTGTTCGGGTTGCGGTCCGGGTGATTCTCGGCGAGCAGCTTCTTGGCGACCCGCTTGATGTCATCATCGGTGGCGTCGGAGGAGACGCCGAGCACCTTGTAAAAATCCTTCTCAACCCATTCCCGTTGAACCATGCCGCGTCACCTCCTCACGAATTACTGATCTGATTCTGCGTTCTGTACACCGGCCTGCTGCTCGTCGGACGGCGTGTCGTTCGAGTCTGTGACCTCCGCGCCGTGGTCCGGCTCGGCGTCGACGACGCCGACCATGGCCGGACGCAGCACAAACTCGCCGAGCTTGTAGCCCTTGCGCATGACCGTGCCCAGGACCGGGTTGGAGCCGTCGCCCTCGTGCTGCACGGCCTCGTGCAGCGACGGGTCGAACTCTTCGCCCTCGGTGCCGAACTCGACCAGCCCGAGGGTGCCCAGCGCTCCGGCCAGCTTGTCGGCAACCGACTTCAGCGGGCCGGAATCCAAGTCGCCGTGGCTGCGGGCCCGGTCCAGGTCGTCGATCACCGGCAGCAACTGGCTGACGACGGAAGCCTTGGCGCGATCCGCCGCCGCCTCCTGATCACGCAGAGCGCGCTTGCGGTAGTTGGCGAAATCGGCCTGCACCCGCTGCAGGTCCGCGGTGAGTTCGGCGATCTTGTCAGCGTCCTGGCCGGCTCCGGAGGGCGCCTCCGGCGCCGCCCCCTGGGGAGCGGCGCCGGAAGCCCTGACTTGACCGGTCTGCGGGTCGATCCGCCGCTTGTCGGTCACCGTCACCGGCTCCTCCCCGCGGTCGTGCTGGTTCATCTCCCGGGTCGCTTCGCTCCTGCCCTCCGGAAACGTCACCGGTTCTCCTGGTCATCCTCAACGACCTCGGCGTCGACAACGTCGTCGCCACCGGACGATGCCGCACCGGCGCTCGCGCCGGCCGCCTGCTCGGCCTGGGCCGACTCATAGATGGCCTGGCCCAGAGCCTGTGACTCGGTGCCGAGCTTCTCCATCGCGGACTTGATGGCGCCGATGTCGCTGCCGTTGAGCGCGGTCTTGGCATCGGCGATCGCCACGTCGACCTTGACCAGCGTGTCCTCGGGGACCTTGGATCCGGCCCCCCCTTCCTGGCCGGCCTCGCGCTGTTCCTTCACGAACTTCTCGGTCTGGTAGACCAGCGATTCGGCCTGGTTGCGGACGTCAGCCTCCTCGCGCCGCTTGCGGTCCTCGTCGGCGTGCGCCTCGGCGTCCTTGATCATCCGGTCGATCTCCTCCTTGGACAGGCCGGAGCCCTCCTGGATCTTGATCGTGTTCTCCTTGCCGGTGCCCTTGTCCTTGGCGGTGACGTGCACGATGCCGTTGGCGTCGATGTCGAAGGTCACCTCGATCTGGGGCACACCGCGCGGAGCCGGCGGGATACCGGTCAGCTCGAAGCTGCCGAGCAGCTTGTTGTGCGAGGCGATCTCGCGCTCACCCTGATAAACCTGGATCTGCACCGACGGCTGATTGTCGTCGGCCGTGGTGAAGGTCTCCGACCGCTTGGTCGGGATGGTGGTGTTGCGCTCGATCAGCTTGGTCATCACGCCACCCTTGGTCTCGATGCCGAGGCTCAGCGGCGTAACATCCAGCAGCAGAACATCTTTCACCTCGCCCTTGAGCACGCCGGCCTGAAGCGCGGCGCCCACGGCGACGACCTCGTCGGGGTTGACGCCCTTGTTGGGCTCCTTACCGCCGGTGAGTTCCTTGACCAGATCGGTGACGGCCGGCATCCGGGTCGAGCCGCCGACCAGGACGACATGGTCGATGTCGGACACCGAGATACCGGCGTCCTTGATGACCTGCTGGAACGGCTGACGGGTGCGATCCAGCAGATCCTGGGTGATCTTCTGGAACTCCGCGCGGGTCAGCTGCTCGTCGAGGAACAGCGGGTTCTTGTCGGCGTCGACGGTGATGTAGGGCAGGTTGATCGACGTGCTCTGCGAGCTCGACAGTTCGATCTTGGCCTTCTCGGCCGCTTCGCGCAGCCGCTGCATGGCCATCTTGTCCTTGGTCAGGTCGATGCCGGCCGAAGCCTTGAACTTGTCGACGAGCCACTCGACGATCCGGTCGTCCCAGTCGTCGCCACCGAGGTGGTTGTCACCGGAGGTGGCGCGGACCTCGACCACACCGTCACCGATCTCCAACAGCGAGACGTCGAAGGTGCCGCCGCCGAGGTCGAAGACCAGGATGGTCTGTTCCTTCTGGCCCTTGTCCAGGCCGTAGGCCAAGGCGGCCGCGGTCGGTTCGTTGACGATGCGCAGCACGTTGAGGCCGGCGATCTGGCCGGCTTCTTTGGTGGCCTGACGCTGAGCGTCGTTGAAATAGGCGGGGACGGTGATGACCGCGTCGGTGATGTCCTCACCCAGGTAACTCTCGGCGTCGCGCTTGAGCTTCTGCAGCGTGCGCGCGCTGATCTCCTGAGCGGTGTAGTTCTTGCCGTCGATCTCGACGGTCCAGTCGGTGCCCATGTGGCGCTTGACCGACCGGATGGTGCGGTCGACGTTGGTGACCGCCTGGTTCTTGGCGGGCTGGCCGACCAGCACTTCGCCGTTACGTGCAAAAGCGACCACCGACGGCGTGGTGCGGGATCCCTCGGAGTTTGCGACGACGACGGGGTCGCCGCCTTCGAGAACCGCGACGCACGAGTTGGTGGTCCCGAGGTCGATGCCGACCGCACGAGCCATAGTTGAATTCCTCCTGGTAGACGTTATGGTCTGAGCGAACCAGGCTCAAGTTTGCGGAAATCCGCCCCGGCTGTCAAGCCAAGTTGAGTAGGGAACGCTCAAGTTGTCAGTAGGCGTAACTGCGACCGCGCCGGATTCATTCCCGAAGGACCATTGCTGCGTCCACCGCTACCTGCCCGGCATGGCCCGCCAGGCGTCCACACCGACGAAGGCCCCCGCGCCGAGCAGCAGCAGAGCACTGATCCAGCGGCCGTGGACTTTCATGATGCGCTCGTAGGACTCTTTGATGCCGACGGTGGCGCCCGGCCTCACGACGTCGATCACCGCCGGCAGCAACGCGGGAATAGCCGAGATCACCGCGAAGATCACGATGCCCAGCAGCTTCTCCCCCGGCCGCTCGATCTGGACGATCTGATGGCCCGCCGCGATGGCGATCGGAAACACCTTGGGATGCAGACCGCACATCGCGAAGCCGGCGAGCCCAGCGCGGCTGATCCGTTTGCTGACCGGCAGATCGGCCGTGATATCCAGCGACGGGAATCGCCGGGTCAGCTCCGACCGGATCCTGCTGGGCTGGTGTTCGGCTTTGGCGACGTCGGGAATGGGCTTGCGCCGCATGGCATTCACCGCCCGGCGTATGCCGATGGTCAGCAGCGCGACCGAGATGGCCGCCCTGAGTAGGAAACTCGGCCAACCGTGGTGCGGGGTGTGCGGGCCTGTTCCGGCCGCGTGCGCGACCAACAGACCGATGCCGGTGGCGAAGGCGATACCCAGAATCCCGCCCGCCGCGTAGGCGAACGCCGCCGCGCGCGGCACCTTCTTGTCGCCGGCGATGATGAGGCCCAGGACCAGGGTCTCCGGGCTGAAAAGGATCGCCAACGCCAATGAGGCGAGAACGGCGAGATGTGAACTCACCGGCCCCGCCTCATGGCGATGTCAGTAACTGCGTCAGCGGCGGCCGCGGCCACCCATACCGATGAACGGCATGTGCGGGATGTTGGCCGGCGGCGCAGTGGTTCCCGGCCGTGCCTTGATCGAGGTGCTGCCGTTGGTCGAGCAGATGGACTTGAAGTCGGTGCTCTGGCAGGTAGGCCGAGCGAGGGCGACGGGGGCCGAAACCCCAGCCGCCACAGTCAGACCGGCCAGCACAAGTGCTGTCTTGTGTCGAATTGCCATTTTTTCTCTCACCTTTCCGGTGGAACGACGGATGATCTGAGTCGGATTACCGGGCTAGGGGCAGGCCGAGATGATGACGGTCATGTTGGGGCCGAGCGGCGTATTCGCGGCGGCGGCGCGGGCAGTCGCATCGGCAACGGCCGCCTCGATGGTCGGCCCGGCACCGCCGGACACCACGCCACTGTCGGGATCGCCGACATCGACGATGCAGAGGTTGTCGTTGGTCACCTCTTCGACCGAGCAGTCCACACCACCGGCAGCGTTGCACTGAGCCAGCACGGCCGCGGAGGCTTCGTCGTTGGTCGGAGCGACGGCGGTGAAACCGTCGACCTCGCCAATGAATGTGCCGGTGCCGACGGCCTGGGAGATGTTGTTGTCCTCAACGGTGCCGCCGGGGCCCCCAGCCCAGGCGATGCCGGCCGGGATGCCGACGGCGAGTGCTCCTGCCGCCACGATCGCCGGAACCAAACGGGTCTTGGCCATGCCATTCCCTCTCGTCTTCAAGTTTTGCCTACGTTAACACTGACTCGGTTAGCGAAAAGTAGTGAACCAGCCCCGACATTCCGCCGCAACAGGTACCGACTCCTGCCTTGAGTACGGCATGACACTACTGCACAGCAACCGATTTGGCGGGCTTGCGGGGGTTAGAGTCGCGGGACAATCAGGCCGCCGTTTGAAATGGGGTTCGCCGTGAGCCGTCACCACAGTCGCCGTTTGGGTGTCGGGCTGGCCATTGCGGGGATTGCCCTGGCGGGGTGTGATCGGCCCGCCGCCCCGGCAGCCTCTCCGTCGTCTCCCGTCGCGGCATCCTCCGTCCCCCCCGCAGCACCGGTCACCAAGATGGACGAATCCGGCGGCGCGCAGCCGAAATTGGCCGCCGATCCCGCACAGATCGGCGCCGATCTGATCGCCGACGAACAGGCGATCCGCGATCCGGCGACGCCGGGACCGGCACTGGTGACCGCCGCACGCCGACAGCAGGCGGCCTACCGGGCAATCGGGCGAAACCCGGCCTGGGACGGAGTGATCCGGCCGCTCATCCCGCCGAACCTCATCACCACCTACGACCGCAACATCGAGGCCCGACGGCAGCTGACCGCCATGTCGCCGGTGCGCGACACGTTGCCTGCGTGGCGGATCATCCCCACCGCGCCGGCCGATGAACTGATGCGTCTCTACCACGAGGCCGAGGCAGCCACCGGCGTCGGCTGGAACTACCTCGCCGCGATCAATCTGGTCGAGACCCGCTTCGGCAGCATCGCCGGGCTGAGCACCGCAGGCGCGCAGGGCCCGATGCAGTTCATGCCCGAGACCTGGGCCCAGTACGGCAACGGCGGGGAGGTGAATTCACCGCGCGACGCGATCATGGGCGCCGGCCGGTTTTTGGCCGCCAGCGGCTTCGCCAACAGTCCTGATCGCGCCATTTACGCCTACAACCACGCCAACGAATATGTGCGCGCGGTCAAGGACTACGCGGCGATCATGGCCGACGACCCCGGGTCGTTCGCCGGATACTTCAACTGGGAGGTGTACTACCTCACCACCGCCGGCGATGTGCTTCTCCCGGTGGGATACGCCCAGCCGCAACGCATTCCGGTCGGCGAGTACCTGGCCGCTCATCCACAATGAGCCGCTGGAAACCGATCGCCGGCTAGTCAACCCACCCCGCCGCCGACGAGCAGGCCGAGCACATAGGTGATCGCCGCTGCGCCGTAACCGATCAGCAACTGCCGCAACGCACGTTGCACCGGCGGCGCGCCGGACAGCAGGCCGACGATCACCCCGGTGGCCAGCAGCGCGATGCCGACCAGCACCGCCGCGACCACGATGGCGGTCGTTCCGCTCAGCCCGAACAGGAACGGCAGCACCGGGATGATCGCGCCGGTGGCGAAGAACAGGAAGCTCGATACCGCGGCTCCCATACCGGTGCCGATGGCGTCGTGCTGGCGGCCGTCAGCCGAGGCATGCGTGCCGGCACCCGACACCGGATCGCGGAGCACCCTCTGGGCGTGCGCGACGGCCTCCTCCGGACTCATGCCGCGGGCCCGGTAGACCAGTTCGAGTTCGTTCTCGTCGACGTCGAGTTGGGCGAGCGCGGAGCCGACGTTCGGGCTGGGCGCCGATGCCTCAAGCAGTTCCCGCTGCGAACTCACCGAGACGTACTCGCCCGCGCCCATCGACAGCGCGCCGGCCAGCAGGCCGGCCAGTCCGGTCACCAGCACGGTGTGGTTGTCCACCCCGCTGGCGGCCACGCCCATGATGAGCGCCAGGTTGCTCACCAGCCCGTCATTGGCGCCGAACACCGCCGCCCGGAAGCTGCCCGATAGGCGGTCGCGACCGCGGGCGGCCAGCGCACGGATCACCTCCTCGTGGATCTGCTCGTCGGCGGCCATGGTCGGCGTCGCATCGACGTCGTCGACGTAGCTCGCGCGGGCCTCGAAGCGCTGTACCAGGGCCAGGATGAATACCGATCCGAAGTGACGGGACAGGAAGGCGAGTATCCGGGTGCCCAGATCGGCGCGCCCGGGCTGGCCGACCTGATCGCCGAGCAGGTTCAGCCAATGTTGCTCGTGGCGTTCCTCGGCGGCGGCGATCGCGGCCAGAATTTCGCGTTCCTCGCCCTCGTGCTTCTCCGCTAAGTCCCGGTACACCGCAGCCTCGGCTCGCTCATTGGCCAGATGCCTCCGCCAGCGCCGCAAGTCAGCCGATGTGGGTTGCGTATCAGTCACCGGACTCCTCCCCGAAAACGCTGTCAACGAAGGCCTGGCTGCCCTCTTTCCAGGCGACCACGAAAGCGCCCGCGTCGTCCCGGCTGATCGCCAGACCGGGGCAGAACCAGTTTCCCCCGTCCGCAGTGAAGAAGTGCGGCGAACCGACGACGCCGCGCCGCCTACCCTCTTCCCAGTCCGCTCGAACGGCCGCCTCGGTGGCCTCGGCGCTCAGCGGCGTCAGCCCGAATTGCCGCGCCACCGTCGCCACCACCTCGGGATCCCCGATATCGCGCCCCTGCTCGAACATGGCGTCACGCAAGGCCATTCCGACGTTCTCGATCACGGCCGGGTCCCCGCTGCGGTCGGCCGCGGCGGTCAGCGCAAAAGCCGTCATCGACGTGGCGGGGAAGGCCGCTGCGGCGAACCCGGAGAACAGGTCCGGCCGCACCGACTCACGCAGAGCCACGATTTCCGCGGCGATGTGTTCCGGGTCCAGCGGCCGACCGTTGACCAGTTCCAGCGGCCAGGCCCGGATCCGCAGCCTCGGCTCATCCAGACCGCGCTCGGCGCGCCGGTCGATCAGCGTGTGCAGGCCGACGTGAGTGAACGGACACAGCACGTCGGCAAAGACCTCGACGGTTCCCACTCCGCAAGGCTAGTCCGAAAGCATGCGAGCCCCCGGACCCCGCTGCCTTGGCAAATACGAAGGAGTTTGCGACGAACCAAGTGACACCGCTTGATGAAGCAAGGGACATAGATTACCGCAGTGACTTTCTTTTGGAATCCCTGAGAATCGCCTGAAGCGCTACTAGCATTCCGCCGCAAACAGCATCTCTGCGATCTACGAAAAGGGCTTCGATGGCAAACGTTAAGCGGGTTCTCCTCGGTGCTGCGGTAGCCGGGGTCATTGCCGGTTCCGGGTCCGCCGTGGCGACCGCGGTGGCATACGCCGAACCGGCAGGCGGCGGCGCGTCGTCGCGTGCGTCGGCAGACGACCAGAACGAGTCCCCGGCCCACCGACCCACCCGGGGCCGTTCCGCGGCGCCGGCGCCGGCGGCAGCCGCCCGCGGCCCGGTGACCACGGCGCCGGAGAATCCCGTCGGCCCGCCTCAGACAGTCGTCCGGGCGCAGACCACCACCCGGAGCAAGGCCAACGACCTGCCGCCCGCCCCCGCTGCGCCACCTGCTGTGTCCGCACCCCAGCCGCCGGCGGCTTCGCCGGCAGGCGAGGGTCCGCAGCAATCCGCCCGGATTCCCGAAACGGCGCCGAAACTCCCGGCCACACCAGCGGATCATGTTGCTCCACAGGCTGATTCCACCCCACCGTCGAGCCGGGGACCCGCGCCGGCCGCCGCGGTCGCACCGGTCGCTCCCGTCGTCGAGATGGTGGAATCGCCTCGCGCGGCCGCGGCAATCCTGACACCCGCCCAGGCCGCCCCCGAGCCGACGCCGGTCCGGGCGCCGGTACTGCCGTTGCTGCCGACCGTGCCGGCCGTCCCGGTAGCGCCCGCCAGTGCGGCCACCGTCAGCGCCGGTTCGGGAACCAACACCCGCGTGCGGGCGGCCAGTGCAGTCGCCCAGGCCGCGGTGCTGGCCGACCCGCCGACCCACGTCCTGCTGATCGGCACCGACGGAACCAACCTCGACAAAGTCCTCCAGTACACCTGGGACAACCCGAACTCGACCGGATTCCAGCAGTTGATGGAGGAGGGCACCACCGCGGCCACCAGCCTCGTCGGGCACACCACCATCTCCGGCCCGTCGTGGTCCACGGTGGCGACCGGGGTGTGGGACAACAAGACCGGCGTCATCAACAACCTGTTCAACCCGGCGCCTTACAAGAAGTGGCCGACGGTCGTCAACATGCTCGAGGCCTACGACCCGGGAATCTCCACCGCCGTAGTCGCGGACTGGAAGTACATCAGCGATATGGCCGGCGCCGGCGGTTTCCCGGCAGACACCAACATTTACTACGACCGCGCCAACTTCAACAACTCGTACGCGGACAGCGATCAGGCGGTGACCGACAAGACCGTCGCTCTGATCAACGGCGCGCAGGCGGGTACTCCGACCTTCGTGTTCTCCTACCAGGTCCAGGTCGACGAGGCCGGCCACTCCTACGGCGGCGGATCAGCGGAGTACAAGCAGGCCGTCATCAACGTCGGTGACAACATCGCCGAGATCATGGATGCGGTTCACGCCTCCGAGGTGGCCGGCTCCGACTGGACGGTGATCGTCACCACCGACCATGGGCACCAGCAGTCGAAGGGCTTCGGCCACGGATTCCAGTCGCCGAACGAGACGTCGTCGTTCGTCATCTTCGACAAGGCCGGTGATCCCTCCGGCGGACTGCAGAACCAGTCCTACCGCAACGTCGACATCACCCCGACCATCGTCAACCTGTTCGGCGCCCCATTGCGGTCAGACTTCGACGGCGTGCCGATGACCACCAAGACAAGCGGGACCGTCGACCCGGTCGATCTCAAGACCAGCCTCAACAACGCCGTAGCGGCGTACGGCTACCCGAATATCGGCACCGATATCGCGCTGGGAACCCGCACGGTGTTCGCAACCGTCCCCTACCTCATCGACGGTCTGGTCACCGGTATCAACAGTTTCCTGCAGGGCATCGTCGACAAGGACATCTTCCTGATCAGCGGTTTGGCCGACTTCACCAAGTGGATCGTCACGTTCAACGGCAACCTGGCGGTGGGGGTGACCCAAGCTGTGGCGGTGGCGATCGCCCGGCTGACCGGTTCGGGGGTCATCGCGCCGACCGATCCGCCGCTGGCCCCGTCGCCGGCGAACTCGGAACTGGCCTGGCTGCTTGACGGCACCGCGGCGCTCGCGTAGAGACATCAACACAGGCTTGTCTGCCTGAGATCTAGGGGGATCTCGATGGGTAACGCAAAAAACATCGGTCGGTTGGGGGCGCTGGCCGTGGCCCTCGGTGTCGGCTACGGCGTCGCAGACATGCCCGCGGCGTTCGCCGATGACACCTCCGCGCCGGATAGCGGGTCGTCGGCGTCGGCGCATCCCGGCCGCGGCCAGGCGTCAGCTTCCTCGGACAGCGCTTCCTCCCGGGGATCGGGCCACCGCGGAGCACCCTCCGCGGCGGCAAAGGTCAGCGCCCCGGCACCCGATTCAGCCCTTGCCGATATTCCGTCGGCACCCGTGGTGAACATCAAGTCCGAACCGGTCAAGAACGACGCTCCCCCGGCCCCCGCGGCCGCCGTCTCCACACCAGCGGCCTCGGCTGCGGTCGCACCGGCGCCGTCCGCCACGGTGAACAGCGCACCGGCGCACGCTCCGGCCGTCAGCGTTGCGCCGGCCGCCAGCGCGCCGGCGCCGGCCGCGACCGTTGCTCCGGCAGCGACGACCGTCTGGACCGCACCGGTTCACACCGCCGCGCCGGCCGCTGCCGCGCCCAAACCCGCCGCCACGATCGCCTCGCTGGTGTCCGCCGCACTGGCCCCGCTGCTCAACGGCGGCACCGGCGGCGCACCCGGCCAGGCTCCGCTGCTGTTCGGGGTTTTGGCCTGGGCACGTAAGGAATTGGAGCGCATCACCGGAATCACGCCGCCGGCCGCAGTCACCACGACCAGCCAGGTGCAGAGTCCCAACCTGTTGGTGAACCCGGGTGCGGAGTTGAGCACCCCGTCGCTGTCCGGCTTCAGCGCCGTCAGCATGCCGGGCTGGACCGTGACCGGCACCCCGACCGTGATCAAGTACGGCACCCCGCGGGTGATCATGCCGTTGGGCTTGGCGTTCCCCCTGCCGGACTACCCGCAATGGATGAGCTTCGTCCAGGCCAAGAACGGCGCGACGAACGGCGGCAACCAGTACTTCGGCGGCGGCAACGTCGCGGATGCCACGATTTCCCAGACGGTCGACCTGTCCGCCGCCGCCGGCGGCATCGACGGCGGAAACATCTCGTACAACCTGGGCGCATGGCTGGGCGGATACGGCTGGGATCCGTCGGCGGCCTCGGCGAAGGTCACCTTCCTCGACTCGAACAAGACCTACCTGGGGAGCAACAGCATCGGTCCGGTCACCCAGTGGGATCGTTGGGGCTTTACCAAGCTGCTGGACCGCAACACCACCGGCATTCTGCCGACCGGTACCCGCTACGCCCAGGTGGACGTGATCCTGGACGACAAGAATCCGATGAAGCTCGGTCCCGCCGCCGACTACAACAACGCGTTCGTCGACAACCTGTCGTTCACCATCGGCGCCCCGCTGGCCGACCCGGCGCCGCCGACCCCGGTGGCGTCGACGGTCGGCACCCTCAAGCACGTCTACATGTACTACATGGAGAACAAGGGCTACACGAACATCGTCGGCAGCCCGAACGCACCGTTCCTGAACAGCCTGGTCAACGCGTACGGCTTCGCCGACAACTACTACGCGCTGACCCACGGCAGCCTGCCGAACTACTACCCGATCGTCGGTGCAGACAACTACGGCATCACCTACAACTGCGCGACGGTCTGCATCGACGTCGCCCAGAACGCGACCATGCCAGGCGAAATCCAGACCCAGGGCAGGGTGTGGAAGGCCTACGCGCAGGGCCTGACGCCAAGTGCCGACCCGACGGTGAGCTCCGGCGAGTACTCGTTCGACCAGACGGCCTTCCCGGCCTTCAAGTGGATCTCGTCGGATGTGAACTACGCCAAGCAGCACATCGTCCCGCTGGAGACTCTGGCCACTGATCTCCAGTCGAAGACCACCGCTCCGGCATTCGCCTGGATCGGGGCCGATGAGAACTTCAACGGCGAGGGCCCGGTCAGCGGTCTGGGTGCACTGAAGTTCGTCCTCAACCAGTTCGATCCGAAGCACCAGTACAACGTCAAGGCGCTCGATCAGTTCCTGTCCGAGACGGTACCGACCATCATGAACTCCGCGGCCTGGAAGTCCGATGAGGCGTCGGCGATCGTGGTGACCTTCGACGAGGACAACAACAACACCTCACTGGGCTTCGGCAACGAGGGCAACCACATCGTCACCGTGATCATCCCGAACCAGGCTGCCGTCGCCGCGGGCATGCGGGCCGGCCACTTCCTGGCGACCGACCAGTACAACCACTACAGCCTGCTGCGGATGATCGAGGATTCGCTGGGGCTGTCGACGATCACTCAGAACGACAAGTTCGCCAATCCGATGAACGAGTTCTGGACCGGCGTCGGCACCGCCGCCAGCAGCAGCGTGGTCTAGGGGTAAGCGCGTCGCGCCCATAATGGGCCGATGGGCACCTATGCGGTCACGGGTTCCGCCTCGGGCATGGGTCAGGCCGTCGTCACGAAGCTGGTGGCACTGGGCAACCGGGTGATCACCGTCGACATCAAGGACGCCGACGTGGTCGCCGACCTGTCCACGGCGGCGGGGCGGCGCAGTGCGGCCGAGGCGGTGCTCGCCGCCTCCGCCGGGACGCTCGACGGTGCGGTGCTGGCCGCCGGTCTGGGCCCCACGCCCGGTGCCGAACGGCTGATCACCGAAGTCAACTACTTCGGGGTGGTCGATCTGCTGGAGGCTTGGCGGCCCGCCCTGGCAGCTGCCGATCGCGCGAAAGTCGTTGTCTTTTCCAGCAATTCGACCACAACCGTGCCGATCGTTCCCGGCCGCGCCGTGCGCGCCCTGCTGTCCGGCGATGTCGAAAAGGCGCTTGCGGCATACCGACTGTTCGGACGGATGTCCCCGCCGATGGCCTACGCGGCGTCGAAGATCGCGGTGAGCAGGTGGGTGCGCCGCCACGCCGTGACACCCGAGTGGGCCGGCGCCGGGATCCGGCTCAACGCTTTGGCGCCAGGCGCCATCATGACGCCCATGCTGGAGCGCCAACTCGCGACGCCGGCCGAGGCCAAGAACATCCGCCGGTTCCCGGTGCCGATCGGCGGCTTCGGCGATGCCGGCCAACTCGCCGACTGGGTGGTGTTCATGCTCTCCGACGCCGCGGATTTCCTCTGCGGCAGCGTCGTTTTCGTCGACGGCGGGTCCGACGCGTATTTCCGGGCCGACGAATGGCCGCGGCCGGTCCCGGCCCGAGGACTACCGTCGTATCTGTGGCGGACCCGCCAGTTCTTCGAGAGGAGCCGATCGTGAAAGTCCCGAGCACCGTCCTGGCATTGCTGGTGGCGACGTCGCTGGTGGGGTGCACCGGCAAGGCGACCGAACCCGCGGCGCCGCAGACTCAGATCATCGAGATCTCCTCCGACCAGTTCCAGGCCGAGAAGCAGCTCAGCCGGAGCGTCACGCTGAACGTCGGCGACACCCTCAAGATCAGCCTCGCCTCCAATCCGTCGACGGGTTTCCAGTGGGCCGAAAAACTGCTGATCTCCGAACCCAAGGTGCTGGCCCAGACCGGCCACGCGACCGTCGCATCGGCGACCGGCATGCCCGGCGCGCCCGGGTCCGAGTTGTGGACGCTGGAGGCCAAGGCGCCGGGCAACACCACGGTCTCCAGCACCTATGGGCGGCCGTGGCCCGGTGGCGAGAAGGACGCCTGGGTGTTCTCGGCCAATGTCACGGTGAACTGAGCCGCCCGCCCGCCGGACGCCCGCGAGTCACTCCGGTAACTCCCGTCACGCGATGCGTACGCTGAGCGGATGCGCATCTCACCAAAAGCCGCGATTGGTGCTGTGCTGCTAGCGACCGCGGCGGCGATCTCGGGGTGTGGCGGCACCGTCGACGGGGTGGCCACCTGCCCAGGGTGCGGCGGCGGCACCGAACCGGAATTCCCCACCCCCCGGCCTGTCCCGTCCGCCCCGACGACGACGGCGGCGCCGTCCACGACCGCGTCGAGCCAGTCGCCCGGCCCGACGGACACCAAGCCGCCGCCGTCG
>Ga0194055_10000372_pt1 | contig 35551 bp, 34 predicted proteins | sample SepL449m_MetaG_FD_155482 | JGI IMG/M metagenome (GOLD analysis project Ga0194055, IMG submission 155482) | Anoxic zone freshwater microbial communities from boreal shield lake in IISD Experimental Lakes Area, Ontario, Canada - Sep2016-L442-9m | ecosystem: Environmental > Aquatic > Freshwater >... | reverse complement strand
CGTATATCTATTCAATCAATGACTTAGTGGATGAAAGGCATTTTAATCAAGTAGCTAGTCCAATTGATGCGGCTCACTTAGCAGCCCATACCTTACGTAAAGCAGAAAATTTAGCGCAAGCAGCAATAAATTTTGCTTCCAGCTTGACTGTTATTTTGGATCATTTTGGATGCATCTTAATGGTAAATAATGCTTGGCGTGCGGCAGCCATGTTGCATCCCTCGCTTAATCATGGCAAGCTTGCATGCGAAGGCATCAACTATCTACATATTTGTGATCAGGTAAGAGGGCCAGAAGCAAAGAACGCCGCAAAAATGGCTGAATGCATTCGCGACCTAATGCGCGATAACTCCAAAACATATCATCTGAAATACGCTTGCCACTCAAAAAATGAGCGGCGATGGTTTGTAGCAAAATTATCTGCTTTTTCTGATCTTAGCGACGTCTGTTACATCATTACTCACGAACCTATTACTGAGTCAGTTTTTAATCAGTAAGTTGATTAATCTAAGAATGTCAAATGAATCTAGTTTTATGGTTTAGTCAACGATAAATTATTCCTTTGGCGCACCAGACATTTTTACAATACCCTCATAACGCTTAATTTCAGAGGCCGCAAACTTTGTAAATTCAACTACTGAGCCACCATCAATTTGTGCGCCAATACCCTGTAAACTTTTACGAACTTCTGGGTCTTTTAAAACCTTATTAAAAGCGGCGTTCAATTTTTCACTTATCTCTTTTGGAGCATTTGCTGGCAGCATCACGCCGTACCAAGCATTGGCAACCATTAGCACTCCCACCTCTTTTAAGGTCGGTATAGTAGGTAACTCGGGTATACGTTTTTCTGAAGCGACTGCTAAGGCTTTAAGCTTACCTCCCTTAATATTATTAAGCGATCCCGTATCCAACATCATATCGATATGTCCAGCCATTAAGTCCATCGCTGCTGGCCCACTTCCTTTGTATGGAACATGTCGAATATCAAGCCCCGTAAGAGTTTTAAATTGAGCGCCAGCTAAATGTTGAGAAGCGCCAATTCCAGCTGAGCCATATGTGAATTTGCCAGGGTTTAGCTTCACATCGACCATTAAATCTTTCATATTATTCCAAGGTGAAGAAGCTGGCACAACCATTACATTAGGAATCGTACATACTAAAATTACTGGTGTGAAATCTTTAGTGACATCAAAACCTTGATTACTAAAAAGATATGGGCCAGCTGCATTGGTTGAGCTAGTTGCCATCAAAATTGAGTAGCCATCAGGTTTTTCTTGGACAAATGCTTGGGTGCCAATATTGCCACCAGCCCCACCTTTGTTTTCCACAAAAACTGATACGCCCAATTCTTTAGTCAACGGTAAAACCAAGATCCGCGCTACCTGATCAGTAGCTCCACCAGGAGGCCATGGCACTAAAAACTTGATTGACTTATCTGGATAAGCTGCCAGCAAAGTATTAGTAAGGCAAGTAAATGATACAAAAATAATTACCCTTAACCATTTATTCATACCTGAAACCTTATTAAAAATAACTGTTTATTTATAACCCTTTTGTTCTAATACTTTATCTATCCAAGAATCATCATAACTGCCATTCAAGATTGCTTGAATCGTAGCCGTTTCTTGTACTACTTTTTCTTTTCCTAAGCGTGCCACTTCAAGCGCAACCTTGGGAGAAAAGGCCACAATACCATCTGGATCACCTAGCACTACATCCCCAGGATTAACCACCAATCCCCCAACTGACACTGGTACATTGATCGCTCCAGGACCATCTTTATAAGGTCCACGTGAATTAATGCCACGAGCCCAACAGGGAAATTTATTTTCTTCAAATGCATTCACATCGCGAATAGCGGCATCAAAAACGCAGGCGATAGCGCCCTTTGCTTTGGCGATATTCATCATAATTTCACCAAACAATGCGCGAGAAATATCGCCCTCACCATCCACGACCAGAAAATCTCCCGGCTTAAGCATCCGTAAAGCTCGGTGAATTAATAAATTATCTCCCGCGCGTACCCTCACAGTTACAGCATTACCGCATGCGCTAACAAATGACTTATTAACGGGATGTAATCCAACAGTACCTATTAGCCGCCCAGTAACATCGCCCAAAATTGAAGTTGGAATACCCGACAGAGCTTTTATTCCATCTGCAAAAGGCGCTATTCTGTGGTTGATTTCAATACCATGCAACATGCTTATTCCAATCTCTTTTTTAGGGGTTATTTAACTTATAAATCAACTGGGGTTAATAGTTCTTTGCCTGAAAAATGCAGATTTGCATTATCAATAAAACGCTGTACCGAGGCATGAATAGCTTCTGGAGAAATACCTGCAATATGTGGCGTTATAACTGCATTTTCAAGCTTTAATAGAGCTTGGGGCGGATTAGGTTCGCTTTCATAAACATCCAGAGCTACAGCAGCTATCTTGCCATTGCTTAGCGCGTAAGCAACTGCTTCGGTATCAACTAGACTTCCCCTCGAAATATTAACCACCACACCCTGAGGACCCAAGGCATTTAAAACTTGAGTATTAACGATATGCTGGGTTTCTTTACCTCCAGGTGCAGCAATTACTAGAAAATCACACCAAAGGGCTAGTTTAATAATTGAGTCAAAATAGGGATAAGTAATTTCATCATGTCTTGATCGACTAAAGTAAGCAATATGCATTTCAAACCCGCTGGCTCTTTTAGCAATCTTTTTACCTATTGCACCCATTCCTACAATGCCCATTTTCTTAAAAGATACTTGAGGCGGCCGAGGTATATCATCGCGCCATAATCCAGCTCTGACTCCGCTATTAAGATAGGGAATTCGACGAATAGCAGCTAACAAAATTCCCATTGCATGATCTGCGACACAATCATCATTAGTGCCAGCTGCGTTACAAACTCGAATGCCCCGTGCTTTAGCATATGCAAGTGGAACATTTTCATAGCCCACACCTAGAGTACAAACAATTTCTAGCTTTGGCATCGCATCAATCTCAGCTGGCAATAAACCATTCGTGCCGTTAGTCAAAACAACGCGGACATCTTTACCAAATTGGGCAATTTGTTCGGCACCATTTGAGCGATCTTTACCGAGCCCTTCATTTGGCGAATAGATCAAATCGAAATGCTCTGAAACTAATGCGCGATGCTCTTCAGTGATATAAACTAAAACTAGTAATAAGGGTTTCATTCCAATTCCAAAACGATATTTACTTCCAATAACGAATAGTAGCTGGTGCAGCCTTCATTTTTAAGCGTTCGCCTGTATCTGTTACTTGATTACCATCAATTTTATACAAGCGCATTTCCTTATTCATTGCATCCTGGATCACTACATTACGGTCATCCGCAGTAAAGGCCTGACCCTGTAACCAATTTCCACCAATGACCTCAGACATAAAAAATAACTTGCCATTTTTTATCGAAAATAACTTATAACTTGCCTGCCCATAAAATGATGAGGCTTTTGGCTTATTGCTACCATTAATAACTGTTACCCCAACTAAATTTCCGCTAGAAGAAAAAGCTACCCCCTCTGGGGTTTGACCAACGCTCACAGTGTCAATAACCCGCGGTGGCTCAACAGTTAAATCAATTAAACTGATTGAATCAGAGTCCCCTTGTCCAAAACCCAGATTACCAACCACCGCATAACTTCCGCTCGGATCAATATCGATGCAGTAGGGTTTTAATCCTGCATAGATATTGCGCTTACTTAATGTAACATTCAGCCCATTAATATCTAGTACAGAAACTTGATGATCTCCATCTCGTGTCAAGAAGGCTTTTTTACCGTTTGGAGCAATTACAACATGGCTTGGCCCTGATTTCTCAGCAATCATAATTTTAGTATTCTCTTTTAATTGTTCGCCATTAATTTCAAAAACTGAAACAGTACCCTCGACACGGTTTGCAATTAAGGCAAGCGTTCCTTCGCGATTTATTGCAACTCCAGATGCGCCGGCACCTGCTTTAGCGGTGGTGACTACTTTTGAAGGCCCTACACTATCACTAATTAATACCAAAGAAACCACGTCTGCTGAAATTACTTTTTTAGGGTCGGCTGGATCTAATTTAGTGGCAGCAGTCACCAATGCATACTTTCGATTGGGTAAAATAGCAATTGATGTAGGTGGCCCAACTAATGACGTTGGCATTGGAAATTCATTTTGAACTGATAATTTACCGTCCTGGAGCGTAATTACTGCAAAGGTATTAGTTCCATTACCTAAAACTACAGCTCCGTCAGATAACTCAGCCCTGCCATCTTGAATGGAAATAAAATTGGTAGATTTCTTCCCATCTAAGTTGGTGCTAGCGCAAGCAAATAAAGTAAGTGATGCAGTTATACAAAGGGGGGCAACGAAACGATTTTTTTTCATAGAAATACCTTATTTATTCAACCTTAGCACCAGAAATTTGGACTAATTTTCCCCATCGAGGAATTTCAACGGCAATAAAATCTTTAAACTCAGCCGGAGAACTTCCAACGGCCTTAGAACCCTGTTCTGCAAATGTTTTTAGCACATCCGGATCAGACATAACCTTTTTGATAGCGGCAGCAAGTTTATTAATAATAGGCACGGGAGTTTTCGCCGGTGCTAATATCCCATTCCATAGGGCAACCTCATAACCAGGCAGAACTTCGTCGATCGCAGGAGTATTTGGTAAGCGACCCGAACGCGCTTTAGTTGTTACGCCTAAAGGTCTTAGCTTTCCAGAGTCAATATAGGGTAAAACCTCAACTAGAGGCGAGAAAACTAATTGAATCTGGCCAGCTAATAAATCAGCATTTGCTGGAGCACCACCTTTATAGGGCACATGGGTCATCTTACCTTTAATCATGCTATTAAACAAAGCGCCAGATAAATGTTGAGAAGTTCCATTGCCAGCCGAGCCATAAAATAATTCTTTCTGTTGAGCCAGCTTTATAAATTCAGCTAAATTATTTGCCGGTACATCAACGTTCACCATTAGTACATTAGGTATTAAGGCAATTTGCGAGATTGGCGCGAGGTCTTTTTGTAAATCAAAAGTAAGGTTTTTAAATAAGGTCATGTTAGTAGCAATAGTGCTAGTAGCCATTAATAAAGTATAGCCATCTGGCTGCGCATTAACAACAAACTGCGCCCCAGTATTGCCGCCTGCGCCAGGCTTATTCTCAACGATTACGTTCTGGCCCAGCTCAATTTTTAACTTATTAGCAACTAAACGTGCGGTTATATCAGTGCTACCCCCCGGTGACAAAGGTACTACAAGCGATATTGACCGATTGGGATAATCCGATTGAGCAGCAACCGAAAAAATAGCTGTCATTAAGTAAAATGCAAAATAAATCTGCTTCATATTACCTCCTCAGACTTTTATTATTTTTTTATGTTATATTTTTCAACTATCTCTGGCCATCACCAAGCGAAATTTCTTCAACCCTGAGGCCTCCTAAGCGTTCGTGTACGCGGGGACCGGTAGACATGGCTAACGCATATAAGAGCTCGTTAGGCCGCGGAGCATCAACAATGCTAACTTCAATGGTATTAAAATGACTGCGGATATAACAGGCCTCAATATGATGTAAGGGCAGTTGTAATCTAAATCCTGCACTAGCAACTACCTTAGACGCTGGCACGATCGACTTTGCATTTGTTAAAACTGCGCGCATCGCCCAACCGCCTGCCTCATGCCAAATTGCCCCATGCTCCAACTCGCCATTAAGTCCGACAATAGCACCTTTGCCATAGGTTTGAATTTTATCTATACCCCCCAAAGCAGCTATTAACTCAGGAACCATTTCATTAGCCATTTCACGAGCATCTTTGACTAATTGAGATAAATCCTCAACATATCTGCCCGCATATGGATTTTCAATCACACAAGCAATCACTCCAATTTGTAATGGTATTTTTGCTGGCACACCGCCTTCGTGATATGCAGTTTCAATATTGAGAATTTTTTTTCTAATTTTGATTGATGACATATTTTTCTTTCTTGTTAAACCTTAATAATTACTAGTCACTAGTGTGACTTATTTTTAGCTTGACCAAACTGAACCCCAGCCCATTCCTCGATATGACGAATTGGCACAACATTATCTTTATCTCCATCACCCTGTGATAGTGCAAATGCTAAAAATTGACGTGCAGCCGGATTAATTTGCATCGGCACCCCTAACTTCTCTGCCTCATCAATACACATTTTTACATCTTTATGCAGTAATTCTGTAGTAAATCGCAAGGGGAAGCTGCGATCGAGAACGCATTGAGGTATTCGCTCAAGTGTTGCAAAGGAGCGCCCGCTCGAAACATTTAAAATATCCAGCATCGTCTTCGAATCTAATCCTGCTTTTACTCCATAAACCAATGCCTCGCAGCTAGCTAGCATACTCGTAGCATACAAAGTATTGTTAATAATTTTCATTGTCTGACCTAGGCTTGGGTCAGGTCCTAGATAAAAAATATTTTTACCGATTACTTTTAATATTGGCTCTAAAGTTTCAAAAGTTTCCTTAGGGCCTGCTGCCATTACAGCAAGAGTTCCCTTTTCAGCAGCAACCGTCCCTCCACTAACTGGGGCGCTAACAAATGCAATCTTTTTTTCTTTTAAAATTGCGGCTATTTCATGCGTCACAGATGGGCCGGTGGTAGATAAATCTAATACAAATTTTATCGCGGTTCCTTTAGCAACTTCTGCTACTACGTCGGCAACAATTTTTGGTAGCGGCAAACAAAGTAAAACTATTTCTACCTCCGAGGCTAATGCTTGCGCACTTGTAATTATTTTTATGTTTTTATCGCTTAATCGATTTAATGCCTGCTGACTTTTGTCGTAGACCAAAAGTTCGTACCCTGCAGTCTGCAATCGAGTGGCAAAATGTTGGCCGATATTGCCGACCCCAATCAAACCAATTTTCATAAATAAGCCTTCTTACCTAGCGATCATTAAATCTTAAAAGCCTGTCGTCCAATCAACCTCCACTCGCCGCCTTCAATTCGAAATACATAGATAATTTCCAATTCAACATGCCCCGGTTTACCACCAGGTGCAATATCTGCCGATACGTGATTACGCACAATGGCAAGATCCCCCATCATGGTAATTTTTTGATTGGTAACATCAATTTTTGTAAACACCGATTTACGCTCAACTAAGGCATCGATAAATTCAGCCTTATTCTGAACCCGTCCATCTGAATGCCCGTAATTTACTTGGGCTCCTGAAATTGCACTGAGCTTTTGCGCATCGCCAGAAAGAATAGCTGCATTTAACTTCTCCATCGCCTTAGACACATCTGCTTCGGTTGCGGGTTGAGCAAACGCACTTGAAAAGCTTATTGTAAAAAAGGCTACTAATTGTAATAAACGGGTCATGGCTATCTCCTGGAAGTAATTTTTTTGATTGTAGAACAATAATTTATAAAATAAATAATCGTCTTTTTTCTTCACTATACCTTAATAGCAATCCATTACCTCTTCTGCCATCGCTCCATTGCCTCATCATCAGTACTGCGCGCATCAACCCAATGTTCGCCAGTTGGGGTAGCCTCTTTTTTCCAAAAAGGGGCGGCTGTTTTTAAATAATCCATGATGAATTCACAGGCGGCAAAGGCTTCACCCCGATGCTGACCTGTTACTGCTACTAAAACAATCTGCGCACCAGGAAGCATTTTGCCAATGCGGTGAATTACTAAAGCCTCATGAATGCTCCAACGTGACTTGGCCTCAACAATAATGTCAGCTAAGGCCTTTTCGGTCATGCCAGCATAGTGCTCTAATTCCATGCTGTTTACCTGACTACCATCATTCATATCGCGCACAGTGCCGACAAAAGAAACTATTGCACCAACCTCTAAATCACCCGAGCGGAGTGCAGCAATTTCAGTGCTTAGATCAAAATCGGCTGTTTGAATACGAACTGTCATATTAACCGCCAGTTACAGGTGGAAAAAAGGCGACTTCATCGCCGTCGCTTAAAGCTATATTTTCTGCGGCAATGTGTTGATTTACTGCGCAGCGTAATGACCGTTCAGGGCTGAGTAGTTGGGCCCAAACTTCACCGCGCTGCATTAGCCAAGTCCGCAACTCTGCAGTTGTGCCCACTGATGCTGGCACGCTAACCAATTCCTCACTTAAACCAAGGCCCTCTCGAAGGGAGGCAAAAAAGCGTAACTGTAATTTCATCGTGCCATCCTAAACGATTTTATGGATTTATGCCCATCTTAAAATATTAGATAAGTTCGATAGCCTTAACCAAAAATTTATTCTTTTTCAATCTTGGCCTCTTTAATAATTGCCCCCCACTTAGTTGACTCTGTAGCCTGAAACTTTGCTAAACCATCTGGCGTTGTCGTAAATTTTTCTGTACCAGTAGTTCGATAAAATTTTTGAGCTGGCTCAGCTTTAGTTGCATCAATTATTAACTGGTTTAGCTTACTAACAATTACCTTTGGGGTTTTTGCTGGTAGCCAAGCCGCTGTCCAGTAGTAAACCTCACAGCCAGGTACGCCCGCTTCAGTAATGGTTGGCAAATCAGGAGTTAAAAGACTACGTTCTGCTCCAGAAACTGCAAGCCCACGAACATTATTCGCCTTGATCTGAGCTAATGCGTTAGGCGCATCAACAATCATTAAATCAATATTTCCACCAATTAAGTCGGTAATCGCTACTGGGTTACTTTTATATGGGATATGCAATAGCTTAATTCCAGCCATCTGCTGAAGAAGCTCAACCGCTAATCGACTAGAAGTCACACCACTTCCAAATGTATATTTACCTGGATTTTTCTTGGCAACGGCAATTAACTCCTTAACGTTATTTGCCGGAAAATTCTTATTGACAATAAGGACTTGACTACCTTTATTAATAGCGGTTACTGGCTCAAAATCTTTTACAGGATCGTACGGTAGCTTCTTAAATAAATGTTCATTGGCCGCATGAGTGGTATTTGTACTAATTAGTATTGTGTAACCATCTGGTGGAGCAAGCGCCACTGCTTGGGCAGCAATAAATCCACTCCCGCCCACTTTATTTTCAACAATCACTGGAAAACCAGTCGCCTCAGTAATTCCTTGTGCAATAACTCTTGCCTGCTGATCTGTGGCACTTCCAACAACAAATGGCACTACAAAAGTTAATGATTTAGCCGGATAGCTTTGGGCATATGAATACCAACTTAAGGGAAGGGTGCCGAGTAAAATTATTACCTTTCTTATTCTACTAATTGCATTCATGAATGCTCCATATAAAATTACTCGCCTAGCAAAATTTTACTTTTTACCTTCAAAATCCAATCCGAGCTCACCAATAAGCTTTTATTGGTACGGTATCTATAGAGGAAGTGTACTCGTGGCCAATGTTTTGAACCCCCCCAGTTATACGAAACTATCTAGGTGATTGTGACCTGAAGGTGACCCATAATTTGTGTAAACGGCGTTCGTTTGCTACAGAGGGATTCTCTCCTCACTCTTAATATTAAACTGATTTAATGCACCCTTCCAATCTCTGATGAGCATACTCCATTTTTGACTGATATTGCATAGGGCCAGATAAAACAACTTCATTAAAGCTTCATCACTGGGGAATGACCCCCGGTTCTTAGTAATTTTCCGCAGACTCATATTGACTGACTCAATGGCGTTGGTGGTGTAAATCACTTTACGGATATCGGGCGAGTAGTCAAAGACGGGGATGAGGCGCTGCCAGTTTCTTCTCCAGCTTTGCCCGATTGAAGGATAGTCTTTGTCCCATTTGAGCTCAAACTCCCTTAACTGCTGCTCTGCTTGCTCTACTGTGCCGCTGGTATACATGGCTTTGAGGGCGGTAGCGACATCTTTACGGAACCTCCAAGAGGCATAGTTCAAGCTATAGCGCACCATATGCACAATACACAGTTATACGGTGGTGTATGGGTAGATAGCCTCAATCGCCTCCGGAAACCCTTTTAAGCCATCAACACAGGTGATGAAGATATCTTGTACGCCCCGATTCTTGAGCTCGGTAACCACTTGTAGCCAGAACTTCGCCCCCTTCAGTTTGTGCAATCCATAAACCTAGTACTTCTTTTTGGCAGGTCATCGCAATGTCAATCGCTAGGTAGACCGCTTTGGCTTTAACCACACCCGAGTCTCTGACTTTGACATGGATACAGTCTAGGTAAATGATCGGATAAAGCGTGTCTAAAGGTCTGGCTTGCCACGCTTTAACTTCTTCGGCTACAGCCTCAGTGACAGATGAGATCAGGGTAGTGAGACCTCAGCCCCATACATCTCCTGTAAGTGGCTTTGGATTTCTCGAACGGTCATGCCCCTAGCGCACAAGGACAAAATCTGCTCATCAAAACCGGCCAAGCAGGTTTGGTACTTTAAAATGAGTTGTGGTTCAAAACTACCCTGGCGATCTCAATGGGCAGTTGGTCAAAATCACCAGTTAAACTTTTGCGACTCTTGCCATTGCGAGTAGTGTTTTGGATGGGCTGATTTTTATCATGGCCCAGATGGGTGTTCATCTCGGCCTCTAAGGCTTTTTCTACTAGTAGCTTGGTTAACTGCTTGAGTAGGCCATTTTCGCCAATGAGGTCTTCTGGCTTTTGGTAGTCTGCCAGAAGGCTATCAATGATTTCTTGGGGTACTGCTCGTTTTGCTGCTTCGGTCATCATCATTACTCCTATGGAGTGGGTTTTTACCCATTATTAGACCGTTTACACAAAATTTAGTACACCCGCCGCCAGCGCCCTAAACCCAAGTACCCCAAATGATACAAAATCAATCCGTTTTTCTATAATGATTTACTATAGAAAAAATCTCTTTAGTTTCGGCACTAAATTAATAAAAATTTAATAAAAACGTATCGCCTATTTAAACCATTTGTACTAAAACTTAAAACACAATCACATAGATATATACATGTATAACCACTGAATGAATAATTGAGTACATTTTTTTTAGAGGAGAAAAATATGTTTCAAAAACATAAACTAATCTTAGTAGGATTGATGCTATCTTGTTTGATATTGCTAAATTCAGCGCTTGCTCAGAATTTTCCCAACAGGCCCATTAGAATTATTACGCCACTACCAGCTGGTTCAGCCACCGATTCAGTAGCAAGAGTAGTCTCTAAAGCCGCTAGTGAAATTTTAGGTCAGCCAATTGTGGTTGAAAATAAACCAGGTGCGGATGGGGCCATTGCAGCGCTTGAAGTTGCTAGAGCAGCACCAGATGGCTATACCTTACTTTTAGCAACGAATAGCCCATTATCTGTAGTACCTGCACTTAAAAAAAATCCACCTTATGATGCCAATAAAGATTTCACACCCATAACTGATATAGGGCGCTTTACCTTATTTTTAGTAGTTAACACTGAACTTCCGGTCAAGAATGTCCAAGATCTGATTGCTTACGCAAAGAAAAATCCTGGTACTCTTAGTTATGCATCGGGCAATACAGCAGGTTTTGTAGCAATGGAACAAATCAAGGCAATTGCTGGCTTAGACATTGTGCATGTTCCTTATAAAGGTGAACCCACAGCAATGAATGATCTTTTGAGCAATCGAGTACAACTGATGTTTTCCAATCTAACTACCGCAATGCCTCACATCCAAAGCGAAAAATTACGCCCAATCTCACTATCATTACCAGTGCGCAGCAACATACTGCCAAATGTTCCAACCCTTGCCGAGCAAGGGCTACAAGGTTTCTCTATCATCTCCTGGAATGCGCTAGTTGGTCCGGCTAAAATTCCGCCGAACATAGTCAACCGCTTAAATACTGCATTTAATCAAGCCCTATCTCAGCCTGAGGTCATTACTGCCCTTGGCAAGCAAGGTATTCCAATTAAGGGATCCACCCCTGAAGCTTTAGCTCAGCTAATTAAAACGCAACTGGAGGACTATTCAAGGGTTCTTCGTGCCGCAGGAATAGAGCCTGAATAGACCCTAATTATTTATTAATCTGTTTGACTCCCATTTTATTTACATCGACATCGCATACACACAACATATAAAGTTGGGCTAAAAATCCTTGACCATATGGATTTGCTGAGCTTAAATAACGTGGATTAGGGCTGCCCACATTCACAATCAAAGGTCCTCGTTGCTGGTGATGCATAGTACCATCGCGATAATCAAAATGATTTTTTAAAACGGCCTCTAAAGCAGAAAATCCGGCGCTTGCATAACTTTTATCTAGAAGTCCAAGCTGATATCCCTTTACAAAACCATAACCAATCATCACTGTTGCGCTAGTATCTACGGCAGAATATGGATCATCAACCGTACAACGCCAGAACCCATTATCTTGTAGCATTTTCAAAGATTTACAGGTTTGTGAAAACTGCTTTTTTAATTTCTCCGGTACTTTATTAATTACCTCGAGTGTATCAACCACGCCTGCCAGCCACCAGCCATTAGCTCGACCCCAAACTGTGCCGTCAATCCAGATATCCGTTTTGCAATAACTATCTTTAACATCAACAGCAGCATTAATAATGTGGCGAACTAACCCATTTTTTTCTACTAAAAGCTCATGCATTCTCATTAAGTCATTTAGAGCCATTTTTTCTTCTCCCATAATCGCAAGTGAAGGAGAAACCATATAGGCAGTATCTGCAAAAATCCATCCCTGAGTACTTGGTGCGGTCGAAAAAATAGGCACCCCTGCAACCTCAACCCTCTCCCGTAAATAAATTTTTAATGCCTCACGGGCCTCTTTAATATAGCCAGCTAACACAAGAGGACGAATTCGGGACATTGAATCACTAATATTTGGATGGGCAACAATACGGCCAAGAGGTTTAGCACTTCGAGGGATATTACCATTACCTTTTAAAGTATTTTCCAATTGTTTACGCAACATATCATCCCAACCGGAAAGATGCATTCCATTTAACATTGCAGCATGTTTTCCGCCCGTATCAATCGGCTCTTTTAGACCACGCTCTAAAATTTTTCTAACAATTAATTCAGCCATTTAAATCTCCTTTAATAAAGGTTAAAAACGAACATTACTCAGTCTAATAAGCCCTTAACTTCCAATAAATTTTGGCACTCTCTTTGCAATAAATGCATCTGCACCCTCTTTATAATCATTTGTTTGCAATAAATTACGCGCTTGATTTTCTGAAAGAGATAACCCTTCTGAAATAGAAATACCGATGGAACGTAAGATTGTTTCTTTAGTGGCCTGAACTGCCAAAGGGGCATTACTTGCAATTTTCTCAGCCAGTTCAATTGCTGTATTTAGTATCACATCCTTAGAAACTATTTTATTTACCAACCCGATGCGATGTGCCTGTTCAGCATTAATCGCAACACCAGTTAACAATAGTTCCATGGCCCTTCCAAGTCCAATAATTTGAGGCAAAAGAACCATACCACCACTAGCAGCAGCAATTCCCCTAGTAACCTCGGGAAATCCGAAAGTAGCATCTTCACTGGCCAAACGAATATCAGAATTTAAAGCAAGCTCTAAACCCCCACCTCTAATATTTCCTTGCAATACAGAGATAATTGGTTTATTAAAATTGGAAGGTGGAATGTAATTTAGTTTACGACGTTCACCAGGAAGAGCTTCATATTTATTAGCAAGATCTAACTCCTCAGGAGTGATTTCTGTTTTGATTTCTTCGCGATACCCAAATCCTGGATTTGTATACTTCAAATCCATGCCAGAGCAAAAACTAAGGCCATCACCATAAAGGACAAGCGCCCTTACGTCACGATTCAATTGGATTTCTGGCCAAAGATCCGCAAGCATACGAATCATTAATGGACTTAAAGCATTATGCCGATCTGAACGACTCAGACATACAAGAGCAATGTGATTTACTATAGAAAATTTTATTGGGGTACTCAACTAGTATCTCCTTCTTTTAGGATCAATAATTTATGCTAAGAGCGCCTCGCCTCGAGTCAGAACTGACTTATTACTGCCGTCAACCTCCGAACAAAACCATATCCTCTTATCTTTGCGCCACATCTTGGTAAGCAAAGTTTCACCGGGAATTACTGGCTTGGCAAAACGGGCAGACATTTCGATCAATAGCTCTGGTTGTGTTGGACAGAATGCCTGGATTAAAGCCCAATTAGCTAAGCCAAAACTCATCCTTCCATGAAGAATAGGTCGAGAAAATCCTGCTTTTGTTGCATGTTCGGGATCAGCATGCAGGGGATTGTAGTCACCACTTAAGCGATAAAGTAGTGCTGCTTGTGGCAATGTGCTAATACTGATTTGTGCATTAGGCATCCCATTAGGACACTCATATCCTTTTTGATTATCAGAATCGCCACCGCAACCGCCATCACCCCGTGCCATTGAAGCAGATGTTACCGTGCAGATTAAACCCTGATCTTTTTTATCAATCAGTTGATTTTCAGTACGCAATAAAGCGCCTGCAGATATGCCCTTATCTATTATGGCTGTGATTTGTGTTTTTCCAATCACCCTACCACTGACTGGAAGAGGTCGGTGCATTACAAAGCCTTGTTCTGCATGTACTACCTTTAATGGATTTACGGTTGTACCACGTTCCCAATACCATAATGGTGGATAGGCAAGCACCACAGACATCGCAGGTAGGGTACGAAGACGATCTTCTAGAACAAACTGCAACTGATTTTCGTCGAGAGGATCTTGACCAATGCCTATACCCAGGGCATAAAGAATCGAATCTTTGGCAGAATACATTCTCTCAATATCTTTAATCTTCCATTTTTTTAAGGTTTCGTAATGTAATGTCATAAACCAAACCCTTTTTCAGCAGAATGTAGCTCTGCACTTCCACCCTTTAGAACAATAGCGTCTCTTAAACTCACGACTGCCTCAAAGTACACCGAGTTATGATTTAACCAAATCCTAAAATCGATTGCATCGCCAGGGAAAACAGGTGCAGAAAAAAAAGTGCTTATAGACTTTAACCGTATGGGATTTGAATCACAGCAAGTTTCCAAAATGGCCTTGGTTGCCATTCCGTAAGTACATAAGCCATGCAAGATAGGCCTATTAAATCCTGCTTTAAGAGCCACTAAGGGGTCTGCATGAATAGGGTTCAAGTCTCCATGCAGTCTAAATATCAGAGCTAATTGCGGTAGTGTTGTGTATTGCCTAATGAAGTCTGGCGGACGCGTTGGGTGCTCCTTAATTTGCCGAGGCCCATGTTCATGTTCATGTTTTTCACCACCATACCCACCATCGCCCCGACAAAACATCGATGCCTCTATAGTTGCAAGCAAATCTCCAGATTTAGTCTCATAAAGATTTCGCTCGAACCACACAATGGCACCGCGATTAGGGCCCTTATCCTCAATTCCTTTAACTTTCAAAATACTACCGACCTCGGTTGCTACTGGCAATATCTTATATAAGTGGATCCCTTGAAATCCATGAACCGCCAAAGTTGGATTAATGCCGACTTTGGCGTGATATAGCCAACCCCAAGGAGACGCCAGTATCGTAGCCATACTGGGTAAAGCTTTTAGCTGTCTTTCATATACGAAACTAAGGTCATTTTCATCTACAGGATTACTGCCGTAACCTAGACTCAATCCATACAAGATAGTGTCTTGAATAGAATATCGTTGAATTATCTCAGGCTCTTGCCAAGTCATCAGTTTTTCATAATCAAGAGCCATATGATGAAACTAGTACGTTAATCTTGAAAATACAATGCCATCGTTCTTTTTTACAGCTGTAAAACTACAAATCATATCGCTTGAAGTATCAGGAAAATCAGTTCGATAATGTCCACTTCGAGTCTCTTCGCGTTGAAGACAGGCGTGCAAAATAAGTATGCCTGTAGTGATTAGATTTCGAGTACTCATACCTACAACTAGATTTTCAGGGGTTAGAGCAAGCGTATCTTCAAGCTCTCTTTGGGTTGAAATTAAATATTTCAGAGCAGCTTTCATAGAAACAGCATTTTTTTCAATTAAACAATCTTTTTGCATTATTTTTTGAACACTAGAAGAAACTTCTTTAATTGATCTTGAATGCCCATCACGATTCCGATGTAAGGCTGCCTCGATGAAGTTGAGAGACTCATCTAATGTATGTGGCTCACCTGGCTTTGTTACTTTTGCTCTTTTTGCAGCAGCAATACCGCTTCGATTTCCAAAGACTTGTCCTTCTGCTAAAGAATTCCCTCCAGGTCTATCAGGACCCCTAACCCCTCCAGCCAATTCACCAATCACAAATAAGCCAGGAATACTACTTTGGGCGTCAGAGTCCATCATCCTCACTCCGCCATTCATGCATTGAAAAGCTAAACCAATCTCCAAAGGGTCTTTATCCGGCTTAAGGCCATGGGATGACATCCAACGATATGTATTAGGCATACCATTGGCGATTTTTTCTATTGGAATGTGTGCGAAGGAGAGATAAACACCGCCACGTTCCGTACCGCGACCCTCATTAATCTCCCGAGTAATGGCAATCTCAATAAATCGTGAGTCATTAATGGTGGTGAAAGGAAATACCTTTTGATCATATACATGATTTAAATCAACATTACCAGGAATGTACTTGGCTATAAATTCTTCATGCTGATTATTTAATAGTTTAGGATGTAAACCAAAACAAGAGCCACTAAATAGTTGTACATAGGGATGAATCAAGGCTGGACCGACTTGATGAAATTCCATATTCACTAAAGTAGCGCCATGACGATAACAAATGGCCTGTCCGTCCCCAGTCATTTCTGCAGTTGAAACTTGCTGTTGGAAAGCACCATGGGCACCTCCAGTCCCTAAGATAACCGCAGGAGCTTCGTAATGAATTAAACGTTGAAGGGAGGTATCGTAGCAAAGCGCACCACTAATAACGCCGTCACGATCGCAGATAATATCTAACAAAGCTACATTTTCATCTACCTGAACACCAAGGCGAATCAGCTCATCAGTAATAGCAGTTACAAAAGCTTTGCCAGTCTTTCCCTTTACTCCAACTGCTCTAGCATAGCTGCCAAAATCACTTTTAATTAACTTAAACTCTCCACCATTGTTACGATCAAGTGGGACGCCTAGCTTAATTAAATCACGTACTCGATCGGGCGCATCTTCGGCCAAAATACGGACCAACGTAGGGTCAATAAAGCCTTTGCCAGCCCTCATGGTATCTTGGTAATGAATTTCAACATCGTCTGCTTTATCACCAAAACCAGCAGCACCCATACTCATAATTTCACTTGCGCCATGAACCGTACTTCCGCCAGATTTTAAAGGGGCTTTCGTTACTAGTCTAACCTTTGCGCCCTGTTGAGCTGCGGACAACGCAGCCCTTGAAGCTGCCCCACCACCGCCAATAACAAGAACGTCTGTTTTTACTTTAATTAATTCAAGAGGTAAATAATTCATTGCAGACCTTTGTAAATTATTGATGATGAGATGAAAAAATAATGCCCTCTTTCAAATAGCTAGCTATTTGTTCAGAGTCAAAACCAATCTCTCCAAGAATGTCAACAGAATGCTCTCCAAGCTGAGGGGCACCAAACCGAATAGCTGGGTCGACTGATTTCATCCTTATTGGACTTCTTAATAAGGAAGTTTTACCTGCAACCGAATGGAGATGCTCAACTAGATTACCACGTTGGATTACTTGCGCACTATTAGCAGCCTCTTCAATATTGAGTACCGGCGCTATACAAACATCCTTATCTTTCAATAAACTAAACCATTCATCCCGGGTTTTCGTTAGAAAGATTTTAGTTAAATCAGCACGAATTTTTTCTTGGGTTTCATTATCGGCATACTGCAATTCAAGCCAATCATTGCGCCCCAAGCTATTGCATAAGTTCCGATAGAAGTGATCCTCTATTGCTGCAATCGTGACCCATTTACTATCTTTGGTGGCATAAATATCAGACCAAGGATATTTACCATTATGTCTTTCTCCTCCCCTAGATGGTGGCTGCCCCCCGCCTAAGTAAGTACTTAATCCAGTAATAGCCAATGAAAAAGCGCTATCAAATAATGAAATATCGATATATTCGCCCTGTCCAGTAGCCTCAGAATTACGTAGAGCCATTAATATAGCAATCGTTACCATATGGGCTGCAGTAATATCTGCCAATTGCGGACCAGATAAGCTTGGCTCCCCGCCACTACGTCCGATCAAACTTAATACACCCGCAAGAGAAAGATAGTTTGGATCATGCGCAACCAAGTCCCGATATGGAGCCTCTTGTCCAAATCCCGACAAAGAGCAATAAATAATACTCGAATTTACCGCTTTTATTGATTCATAATCAATACCAAGCCGCTTCACCACTCCTGGCCGAAATTGCTCAAAAACTACATGAGATTGACTGGCTAATTCTAGAAAAATTTCCTTACCTTTGGCGGTTTTTAAGTCAATTGCTAGCCCACGTTTATTCCGATTTAGCTGCAAATGGCGTGCCGCAATTCCGCCTATTTTTGGCTCTGTAAAACGAAAGTTATCGCCAGCATTAGTATCTTCTACTTTGATGACCTCCGCTCCAAAATCAGCTAATACTTGGGTTGCCAAGGGTCCTGGTAGTTGCCTTGATAGATCAAGGATGCGAATGCCGGTAAGTGGTAGTCGTTTTTCCATAACCCATCAATGCCGATACCCAAGTAAATATTCAGCAATCAAGGTGCGATGAATTTCATTTGAACCTTCAATAGTTTGCATAAATTTAGCATCGCGCCAGATGCGCCCAATCTCATATTCATCTGAACAACTATAGGCCCCATGTATTTGCATAGCATCTTCAGCAGCTCTCATTAAGACATCACTGGCATACATCTTGGCCATTGAAGATTCAACACGTGCACGTTGACCAAGATCTTTTTCTAAGGCAGTCTGTAAAACCAATAAACGAGCAGTTTCATAGCCAATCTTCATATCAGTAATTTTAGATTGGATTAATTGACGCTTACCAATTGCTTCACCAAACGTAGATCGATTCTGAGCATACTCAATTGATAAATCCAAACATACCTTAGTCATACCTACGCAACGAGATGCCACCCCAAGTCTACCGTTTTCTACTGAGGACATGGCTACCTTAAAACCCTCACCTTCAGCCCCCAAGCGATTTGAAATTGGTACACGAACATCTACCATATTTAATTCACCAGTTTCCATAGGACGAAAGCCAATTTTATTTTTAAAAGGAGTTCGGGTTATCCCAGGCCAATCTGGTTCTAATAAAAAAGCAGTAATTTCTCTTCGATCTTTACCGGTATCAACCGTGGCAAAAGTTAAGATCCATTTACATGATTCAATCATGGAAATCCAAATTTTGCTACCGTTCAAGATATAGTAATCACCCTTCCTCTCGGCGCTTGATTTCATTGATGCGACATCTGAACCAGTATGTGTTTCAGTCAAAGCAAATGCGACTGGACCTTCGCCTTTCGCTAGAGGAACTAAATATTTTTGTTTTTGCTCTTCGTTACCAAATTTAAGGACACTGATACCGCCGACCCCACTAGCCCATGTGGCTGAAGCAGCCATTGATTGGCATGCTTGAGCTAATTCCATAATAATGAGCGAATAGGTAACATGATCTAGCCCGAGCCCTCCATATTCTTCAGGAACTACCCCTCCCGTTAATCCTAAAGAGGCTAATTCTTTGTACAGATCCATTGGAAAGTATTCTTCACGGTCATACATTCGCACCCTAGGTCGAATGCGTTGTTGCGCAAATTTTCTAGTAGTTTCTAGTATTGCAGATTGCTCTGAAGTAATTTGAAAATCCATCGTAATCCTAACTTTCCAAAATAAAAATGATCAAAAAAATTAGTAGCTAAGCGCCTTAAGATCAAGATCTCGCACTTTCACACCCTCAGCAATTAGTGCAAACAGAGCTGCAAGAAAAGCTTGCCCATAAGCATTTCCAGCATCAAGATAGCGAGGATTCTGGCTTGGGATATTCACAACCATCGGACCAAATTGCTGGTGCTTTAAAATGCCTGTATCAAACTCAACATGCTCTCGTAATACCGACTCCAAAGCCTTTACTGCTGCATGATGCTCAGCAATATCTCCAAGACCCAGCTGGTATGCTTTCGCAAAGGCGTAGGCAATCATTACTGTTGCACTGGTATCAATTGGCGCATAAGGGTCATCAATCGTAGATCTAAAAAATCCTTGATCTTGACACTCGATCAATCTTCGAGCAGTCTTTTGATACATTGCAACCAATTCACTGTCCCATTCGGAAGGTGGAATTACTTCGAAAGAATCTACAACTCCTGCAACCCACCAAGCACTGGCACGTCCCCATGCGGTTCCATCAATCCATAAATCAATTTTGATGTAGCTCTCTTCAACAGGAACAGAAGCATTAAAAACATGCCTTAATAGTCCATCTTCTTGAGCAAGAATACGATGAAAACCTTTTAGCTCACTAAAGGCAAATGAAAAGTTTCCCATAATTGCCTGTGATGGCGCCACCATATAGGCTGTATCAGCAAATACCCAACCAGGTGTACTTTTTGCAGTGGTATGTTGAGTTACGCCACCTGAAACTACCCTTTGCATATGGAATTCTTTGCTTGCTTTTGTAGCATCCTCTATGCACTTAGCTAATACCAAAGGCCTAATTCGTGATGAACTATCAGCAATATTCGGATGTGTGATTATCGGAGCATCAAGCACTTCTTTAATTTTTTCGTGAAACCAATCATGAAACCCAGTCAAATACATTGCATTGAGTAAACCAGAATGCTTTCCTCCGGTATCAACACGATCCCAGCCCCGCTCAAGAATTTTTTTTACATATTGACTAGTCATATAAAATATCTAAATTAGGTTTTCCAAGGAGGTGCAGAGTCTAAATTTAATTTAGCAGCGTTAAAAATTTTCGGATTCATAACGCTTAATTGAGGACTGACCGAAAACGAAAATGCTACTACCTGCTTAATATCTCGATCTAAGTCAATACCAGGAGCGATTTCAATTAATTCAAGGCCACTCTTTTGTAATTGAAAAACTCCCCGTTCAGTGATGTAAAGGACTTTTTGACCTTTTGCAAAAGCAGTAGGTCCATGAAAATTGATTTGCGAAACATGGTCAATAAATTTTTTACTCCGACCTTCCTGAAGAATATGAATAGAAGGTACCGAGCTATCCTTTATATCTATTTTTAACCCCCCTGCGGTCAGAGTTCCACAAAATAAAATTATTTTTGTTCGGTGAGCAATATCAAGAAAGCCCCCAGGACCACGAATCATTCCAGAAAAGTGCCCAACGTTCACATTACCTTCCTTGTCAACCTCCGCAAATCCCAGTACAGTAAGATCAAGTCCGCCACCATGATAGAAATCGAAGATTTCTGTTGAATCGATAATTGATGTCGGGTTGTAATGCGCACCAAAAGCACCGGAATTATTCATTGTGCCTATTGCTGGAACTCCTCCTATAGCGCCATGCTCCAGACTAAAAATAATCTTATCGATTACGCCCTCTTCGAGTGCAACGGGGGGAATGCCCGTCCCAATACCCACCCCCAAATTGATCACCTGATTGGGCTTCATTTCTAATAGGGCCCGTCTAGCAATAATTTTTCGCTCGTCAAGCTCTAAAAATGGAAAATCGATTTTTTGATTACGATATTCACCAGACAGTAAGGGATCATAATCTCCCAAACGGGATTGAATGCTTTGCGGATCAACTACCACTGCATCAACCAGCATTCCAGGCACCTCAACCATACGTGGATGCAAGCTGCCGCGATCAGTTAAGTATTTCACTTGAGCAATGACTTTCCCGCCACTATTTCGCGCAGCCATCGCCATTGCCTTCACCGCAATACTGACAGGCTCCTGTGCCAAACTAATATTGCCATCCGGGTCTGCAACAGTGCCTCGAATGATTGCTGCGTGAATTGGAAATGCCTTATAAAAAAGATAGGGCTCTCCATCTAACTCTATGCGCCGTACTAAGGTAGATGGAGGGGTTGCCGAATTTGACGCTGGTGATCCTGCACTAATGGCTTCTGGATCTACATAGGTATTCAAGCCAACTTGTGTGAAAAATCCAGGCGACCCAGCGGCAGTTTCACGAATTAATCGATACAAGCACCCCATAGGGTAGCTATATATTTCAATTTCACCCTTTTCAGCCATACTAATAAAAGCTGGGGAATCTCCGCGATTAAAGGTAGCGCTATAAACGCGCCGCAACATCCCTGGTTGCCCCAAGTGATCCATTCCGGTTCCAGGCATCCAGCCTGGACGATTGGGTGTCATTAGCGTTAAATTTCCAGGGGAACCAGTCTCCCTAAACCGATCGCCAAGTGCACGTATTACTGCCTCAGGTGTAACTAGAGAAATGAGGCCGCCTATCGCAACAGTATCTCCTGTAGAGATCATCCCTACAGCGTCTCTGGCAGACATCACTTTACTCATTCCCGCCCCTTTTTATATGCTAATTTCATACTAGCATTTATATTGATAGTTTATGATAGATATGTCAATAAAATATTGCAATATCTATCATAAACCCTCCAAATCCTTAGCTAACGGGGGGCGCAAGAGAGAGATTGATGCCCCTCTTCTTCAAGCCAGCGTACTCAGAGTTTTCTAAGCCAGTATCAGTAATAACTTCGCTGAACTTCTTTAAGTCAGAAACCTCACAGAATCCAGGTCCGCCAAATTTATAGGAATCAATCAGTAAGATAGTAACTCGCGCCGACTCCATTAGCAGACGTTTATGGCTAGCACTTTCCACTCTGCTATCCGTCAAAATACCTGAGCTAGCATTCTGGGCGCCAATAAAAGCGATGTCGGCATGTAATTGACGAAAAAAAATGTCTCCTGGATCGCCGGTGAACATATAAGTACCAGGTCTTTTAGTACCACCCGGCATAATTAATCGAACATTCGGAGCATCTGCCAAGATTTCTGCAATTTTTATATTATTTGTAATCGCAACAATTCTTAACTTGGAAGTGACCACTAAACGCGCAACTTCTAAAACCGTGGTGCTACTATCAAAAATTACGCTATCACCATCTCGCAATCTCGTAATTGCAATTCTAGCGATCATTTTTTTGGCTTTTTGAATGTGATCTCCAGTAGAGATAGTTTTATTAGTAGATTGGGCTTTCTCATTGCTCAGATCATCTGGTTCTGCATGCCCAGCTCTAGAGTTGATCAACATCGCGCCACCGTGTGTTCTCTTCAAAAGACCCTTTTCAGCCATTTCGTCCAAATCACGCCGAACGGTTGAAAAGGATGCCCCAATGCGCTCGCTAAGCTGAAACAATGTAGCGGCTCGTTGCTCATAAAGAACGTCTAGAATAAAATTTTGACGCTGTGCAGGGAGCAATTTGTCGCGCACCAATTCTTTAGACTGTCTTTTTGCCATAAATTCCACTCATTGAAATGCTAAGATGAATATCTAATGTGAAACACTGGAATAAAATCCAATATAAATTAACCAATCAGTATCATATTAACTCTATATATCCCAACAACAGCATGTCGAACCCGATCAATCAATCTTCGCCCAAAAACGGTAAGTCAGAATCACAAAGTATATATGCTCAATATCGTTGCTACTGGGATCTAGCTGCTCCTTTTATCAAAACTGAAACTGGCAATACCTGGTCCTATGGAGAAATGGATAAGATTACTGCAAGTATGAGTCGAAAATTGATTTCAAGCGGGCTTGGAATTGGGGATCGCTTGTTTTGTCTAATAGAACGCTCTCCATGGAACTTATTTCTCTATTTGTCATGTCTTAGGGCAGGGATTGTCTACATTCCATTCAATCCAGAGGCCAAAGAAGGTGAATTAGCGCCAGTCATAGCTGACATCAAACCGCATGCCTTCATATGCAGCTCTAATGCTGAAGCCCTTCTAAAAAAGCTACTTCCAAACACTCAAAGTCATACCCTAGAAACTGATGGTAGCGGAACTATAAATTCCATAATAGAAATAGAAACTGAAGCAGATCTTGCAGTGACACCTCATGATATCGCTTCAATTATTTTTACATCTGGGACAACTGGACGTCCGAAAGGCGCAATGATGCCCCATGGTTTATTTAGCTTCAAAGGTAAAGCACTTAGTGATGCAATGGGTTGGTCAAAAACAGATTGTCTATTACATGTCATGCCACTGCATCATGCACATGGTCTTTTTATGGCGTTTCATACTGTGCTGGCTTCTGGGGCATCAATACTTTTACAAAATAAGTTTATAGCTCAAGAGACAGTTAATTTGCTAATCCAATGTACTGTGTTTTCTGGAGTGCCTACCATGTATAGCCGCATGCTGGAATGTCAAAATCTGAAAGAGGTAAGCGCTAAGATTCGTTTGTTTGTTGCTGCATCCGCCGCTTTACCCCCAGACATTTTTCACAAATTTAAGGCTCTTACTAATCATGAGATTGCTGAAGGTTGGGGCATGTCTGAAACTACCAGTAATTCTATGAGTCCATTAACAGGGATTCGCAAAGCTGGTAGTGCAGGTATCCCACTACCGGGAATTGATATCAAAATAATCAACCCATCCGGAGAAACGCTTGGAGTCAATGAAGTAGGACAGCTTGCTTTACGTCTCCCTATCCACTTTAAAGGATATTGGCAGAGGCCGCAGGAGGAGCAACCTCAATATTTAAATGGCTTTCAGGTAACTCATGATTTAGGTCGTTTTGATGAAGATGGATATTTATTTATTTCGGGTAGGCTAAGTGATGTAATTATTAGCGGTGGATACAATATTTACCCACGTGAAGTAGAGGGCGTAATTGAAAAATTAAACTATGTAGAAAAGGCTGTAGTCTTTGGTATTCCACATAAAGAGTTTGGCGAAGCGGTAGTAGTAGCCCTTAAATCAATTGCGGGAAATACCATTGATAATGAGCATTTATTGAGCCATTTAAAAGAGCATTTCGCAAGCTACAAAATTCCAAAAGCAATTTTTATCTTAGATGAATTTCCCTTAACCGAGCTTGGAAAGGTTCAGCGTGGCGCTTTATTTGAGAAATACAAAACTCATTTTACAAATTAGAGACCAATACAGATTCTTTTTAGGTTATTCAAATAGGTTTTTGGCAACAATATTTCTCTGAATTTCATTCGTTCCGCCAAATATCTGAAATAACTTAGCCTCGCGAAAATGTCGCTGCATAGGAAACTCCATTGAGTAGCCATTGGCTCCCATAATTTGGATCCCATTGGTCGCGATTTGCATATATGCATCGCCAGCAAAATACTTAGCCTGCGAAGATTCACGAACACAATCAATACCCTCATCCAAAAGACGTGCCGCACGGTAAGTTAACATCCGACTAGCATCCACAAGGGTTTGCATATCTGATAACTTATGGGATATTGCTTGAAACGCAGTTAATGATCTCCCAAACTGATTGCGGTCGGCAGCATACTGCCCCGCCTGAATGACAGCAGCTTGGGCTGCCCCTGTACAAATCGCTGCTAATGCAATACGTTCTTTAGAAAGCACTGTCATAAGCTGGCTCCAGCCTAGATGTAAATCTCCTACCAAATTTATTTTGGGGACTTTAACATCAACGAAATTGATTTCACAAGTTCGAATCATATGGCCACCCAGCAAATTAATTGGGTTAACCTGCACACCGACTGCATCACGAGGAATTAGTAACAAGCTAATTCCCTCATGCTTTCCCTGGCCTTTTTCAGTTCTACAAGCAGTCAAGATGTAGTCAGCTGTAAGTGCCCCCGAAATCCACATTTTTGTACCATTTACGATGAAAAATTCATCATTAGGTATTGCCGAGGTCGTTAAAGCAGCAGCATCAGAGCCGGAACCATTTTCACTGAGTGCAAAAGCAAAAGAAACTTTTCCTTCTGCCAGAAGAGGCAGTAAATTATCCTTGGCAGTCTGATTAGCAAGCAATACTAGGGCGCCCCCAACCATATTGACATTGATATTCCAGTAGCGTGCTAGTGATGCACTGTGGTAACCAATGATTTCTAGCATGGCAACCATATCCATATAGCCACCGATTCCACCAAATTCTTCAGGGAGCGTAATCGCAAACCAACCCTGATTACTAATAGCCTTTATTAGTTCATGAGGAAAAATTTTATTTTCGTCACATTCCCTTAAAAATTCAGGAGTGGCATTTTTTTCTAAAAATCGATGAACTGATTCTCTAAATTCAAACTGCTCATCTGAGAGATAAGGTCTTAGATCATTCCGATCTAATAGTGGGTTCTTATAAAAAACCTGTTTACTCAACAGCAGCCCCCGATATCTTGACAAGCTCCGCCCATTTAGCAGTCTCTTTTTGAATAAAGCTTTTGAAATCTGCAACTGAATTAGGGGCAGGAACTGAACCTTGATCTGCTAATTTCTTTTGCAGTTCTGGATCTTGCAACGCCTTACTAATCGCAGCATTAATTCGGTTAATCTGATCAGGGGGGGCATTTGCCGTTGTCAAAATTCCATTCCACAGTACTACCTCATAACCAGGCATCACTTCATTTATAGCCTGGACATTGGGATAGCGATTTGAACGTTCCTTGGTCGTCACTCCAAGTACCTTTACCTTCCCAGAATCAATGAAGCTCGTAACCTCTGCTAGCGGTGCAAAGTAAGCCTGAACCTGACCACTCATCAAATCTAACATTACAGCTGGGCCACCTGCTTTGTAGGGAATATGAACCATATTTCCTCCAGCCATGTTATTGAATAAAGAACCGGCGAGGTGTTGTGATGTACCGTTACCTGCTGAGCCATAGTTGACTGGCCCCTTTTTGTCTTTTACATATTGAACAAATTCACTCAAATTATTTACCGGTAAATCCTTATTTATAACCAGCGTATTAGGAATAAAGGCCACTCTAGATATTGGCGTTAGATCCTTAACAAAATCATACTGTAGATTTTTATACAAACTCATATTTGTTACATGGGTACTAGTTGCCATGAGCAAAGTATTCCCATCTGCATTTGCGCGTGCAACAGCAAAAGCCCCAATGTTCCCTCCGGCACCTGCTTTATTCTCCACCACGATTGTCCCGCCTAAAAGAGGACGGATCTTATCGGCCAAACTTCTTGCTGTTATATCAGTGCTCCCACCAGGAGAAAACGGAACTACTAAAGTAATTGTCTTATTTTTATCTTGCGCAAATACATTGCTGTGTAAAATTAGAGTTGCAAATAAACATAAAATAAATTTTGCAAAAGTATAGAATCGCTTACTCATATTTAATACTCCCAATGGGAACAGAGTGTAAATTCCACCCCAAGTAGAAAAATTTGAACTACTGAACTTACTCTACACTAAATTTTAGAAACACTCAACTATCAAGCAAAATAAGGCATGGACCTAAAATCAATTTACTGTTTAAATTCATTTATAATATTAAGAATCACCAAAATAGTCTAGAGATACTGAATGCTATTAGGCTAAACATAGCGATCGAGGAGACAAAATGCTTACTCAAGCTTTTCAATCAAGAAAATTCAAAGAATTAACTAAAAATACTAGTCCTAAGTTTAAGTACTCAAGTCATAACCGAATGAACGTTGGCTATGTTATTAAGTTATACTTTCTAAATTCAGCAATCTATTTTGTAACAGCTCTTGGGCTTTTGATGCCGGTCAATTCGAATGCGCAAAACTATCCCAATAAACCCATCAAATTAGTTGTTCCTTTTGCTCCAAGCGGCGGAACTGATGTGATTGCCAGGCCCTTTGCCAAAGTCCTCGGGGAAAAATTGGGTGTGAGCATCATCATTGATAATAGACCAGGTGCTGCTGGTACGGTTGGTGCCGAATACGTGGCTAAAGCAGCTCCAGATGGTTACACGCTGCTGGTCTATCACATTGCGATGATTACATCACATCATTTGCAAAAAAACATGGGTTATGACGCTCTAAAGGATTTTACTCCGATTTCTATTATTTGTAACGCAACAAATGTAATTGCCATCACAGCTACGAATCCAATTAAAACTTTCCAGGAACTTGTAGCGGAAGCAAAAAAGAAGCCAGGGTCTATTAACTTTGGCACATCTGGAGCAGGAGGGTCTGACCATCTTGGCGGGCAACTTTTGCAAATCATCACCAATACAGAAATGGCACATATCCCATTTAAAGGAGGTGGCCCAGCAAATGTCGCAGCTGCCTCTGGAGATATCCAAATCACTACTGGCACCCTGGCACAAGCGTCTTCCTTAATTAAAGCTGGAAAGCTACGTGGTCTAGTAGTGATGCAGAAGGAGAGAAGCCCCGCTATGCCAGAAATTCCAAGCGCCCCAGAAGTTGGGTATCCAGCCTTAATACACCCTAGTTGGTTTGGTATCTGGGGCCCAGCAAAACTTCCAAAAGATGTTACTCAAAAACTGAGCTTAGCAATCAAAGAGGCTCTAGAGTCGACCGAAGTGAAGCAAGCATTCTCTCAAATTGGTGCAGATCCAATATGGATGACACCAACTCAGTTTGCTAATTTTAATGAGCAAGAGTACAACCGCTGGAATAGTGTCTTAAAAGGTAAATTTATTGATAAATAAAGTCGCCCAACTATGGCTCACTGTGATCATCACCAATTGGGAGTTCGCTTGTCAAAAAAAGCTTTATTACCCTCTACTGCAGCAGGTAATTGATATGCTTTTACAAATAGTTCTAATTCATACTTCAAGTGCACGGAAAATTCAGATAAAAAGTTTTTATCCAGTAAAAATGAAATTGAATTAATAGAACTGATCGGTCCAGATGCGAATTCTTGCGCTAATGACATAGCCGTCTCATCGAGATCTTCTTTTCGTACAACTTGATCTACTAAGCCAAGATCAAGGGCCTCAAGAGCAGAAATTATTTTTCCGCTCATCAGTAAGCGACGGGCTTGCGAAGCACCAATTAAGCGCTCTAATAAAAAAATCCCGCCCGTGCCAGGCCAGACCCCTCTCTTTATTTCAGGAAGACCAATTTTTGTTTCATCAGTAGCAATCCTATATCCACAGGCCATGGCTAGCTCTAACCCACCGCCTAAGCAGCGCCCACTCATAACAGCAACTACAGGACGGCATAAAGAGGCTAAAGAGAAAATCATGCGATGAGCATTTTTGCCATGCTTGCGTGCAACTGAGGGATCAAAGCGTAATGGAAACTCTTTTAAGTCTGCTCCAGCACTAAAAGAATTTTCAAGAGATCCGAAAATGAGGGTTTTTAACTCAGGATTACTTTGTAACCCTATAAAAATATCCCCTAACTCTTTTCTGATCTGCTGATTAAGTAAGTTAAAAGGAGGATGATTAATTTGAAGATGAAAAATCCCGTTTTCCTTTTCAGCAATTTGGGTCATCTCTGCCATAGGGTCTCCTTACCAGTAGTTTTTTATGCGACTTGTTCTTTATAGAGGGCACTATAGTTAAATGACGTCCTCTTATTGACTATTTTGATGCAATTGAAGCAGATTTTGCTACTTCCCTCCACCTCTCTAAATCTGACTTAATTACCATACCAAAAGCTGCTGATCCAAGTGGATTAGGCTCAACTCCCTGAGCTAGTAATTGTTTTTGAACAGAATCAAGTTTTGTAATTTCAATGATTTCATTGCTAAGTTTATTCACAATATGCTGGGGAGTACCAATGGGCGCTAAAAATCCAGCCCAAACATTAACGTAGAAATTCTTGATCCCAAACTCTGTAAATGTTGGTACATCTGGTGTCAATGCAGATCTTTGTGGGCTCGTAACGCCAAGTGCATTCAATTTTCCACCATTAATAAATGAAATAGCTGCAGGAATTGTAGCAAACATATATTGAGTTTCACCCCCCATTAGCCCAATTAGAGCGGGCGAATCTCCCTTGTAAGGTACATGAATAGCATCAATCCCTACAATTGTTTTGAAAAGTTCTCCGGCTAGGTGGTTAGATGCCCCGTTACCTGCAGATGCATATGCTAAAGATCCAGGTTTAGCTTTTGCCATACTAATTAAGTCTTTTAGGGAAGTAATCTTAGAGATTGGGTTAACAACTAATATATTAGGGGTTCCGCCGACCATCGCAATTGGAACAAAACTCTTTACAGGATCGTATGGAATATGAGAATAAACAGCGGGCGCTATTACAACATTACTAACAGACCCCAGCAGAATGGTATAACCATCCGACGTTGCTTTAGCAACAAAATCTGCGCCAATAGAGCCACTGCTACCAGCTTTATTTTCTACAATAAATGCTTTTCCTAGCCTTTCTGTAAGCTCTTTGCAAATAATTCTAGCAACAATATCATTTAGCCCACCAGGCCCAAATCCGATAACAACTCTAACCGGCTTTTCTGGGTATGGCTCAGCCGCATAAGAAGTAGGGACCATAATCATGGATGTCACAAAAAAAGAAATTAGCACCTTTTTTAACATACCCACTCCTATGAAAGAAATTAAGCTATTTTGAGTGAAGAATTCACCCTCTTCTAGATTAACTTAAATTAACTGAAACACCTTGCTTTTCTAGGCGCTCCTGAAGAATAGCTATTGGAATATTGTGCCAATCATAGCTCTCAGATTCAGACATCAATGCAGCTAAAGAGCCAGCTGCCTGTCCCATTAGCGCTGTTGGAGTCATATTTCTAGCAAATTTATCTACGTCATGTGTCATTGAAACACAGCGCCCGGCAATAATTAAATTAGATAAATTAAGAGGCAACATACATCCGAGAGGAAACTCGAAATGAATTAAATCTAAAGACATTTTTCTTGCCCATACATCTGACTCTGAGCCCTCATGCGCATGATCTGGCCCATGAATTTCTGCTGTTCCATAGTCGACGGATGTCATAACACATACAGAATCAGCAAAACGTTTATCTGCCAATATGTCTTCGTAAGTTAGGGTGTATCGCCCTTTAATTCTCCTAGTTTCTCTAACCCCTATATAGGCTGATGTATCAATAAGCATACTATTTTGAAATCCAGGGATATAAGTTCGACACAATTTAACAATGTCTCGCAACTGTCTACGTCCTTGAATTTCAGCACTAGTGATATCAGTCGCATTAGTCCCATCGACATCATATATTCTAGTGGTATTACAAATTAATATCCCATGACGCGCCTGATTTTTAGGGTTAACTCCACTAAAGCGCAAATAGTTAATTGGGCTAGATGGATCTAATACACCCTCTTTCTTTGCCCTTTCAACTAATGAGAAAAATCCGTCAATACGAATAATTCCACTTTCAATATCAACCACCCTCCTGCCGTCATCTTTAGAAAAGTCATCTGGGCAAGTCTCAATGAATTCTTTAAATGCAATCGTGTCTATATTTCCTAGGCGCCCCATAACTGTCATGGGTCTCATGGCCCCATCTTCCTCACGGCCTTTAGAAAATTCTAAGCCTGCACTTGCTGCCACATCGCCATCGCCTGTCGCATCAATTACTGCTTTTGCCAAAATTGCTTGGCGTCCTGATTTATTTTCAATAATGACGCCACTGATTCTTCCATCGGTGATCAACGCTCTAGAAACCCATGTATAAAGCAAAATCTCCGCACCTGCCTCAAGCAACATATCTAAGGCTAACAACTTATAAGACTCTATATCCCAAGGCACAACATCCCCAAGGCCTGCGCCCTGTTCATTATTTAATTTCTCAAAAAATTCACGTGGGAATCCCTTTAATTCCGATGATGGGATAACTATTAGGCCCATTGCAGAACCGGTAGCAGTTCCACCTAAGAAGCCTGCACGCTCTACTAACAAGGTTTTCGCTCCGCTTCTAGCAGCCGCTACTGCCGCAGCAATACCAGCAACGCCACCACCACAAACAAGTACATCAACTTCCTTAGCGATAGGAACATTTTCGTTTGTGATTAAAACCTCTTGCTTTGTAATTTTATACATGTCGGGATACATACTTATAGTTTCTCATTCAATTTTTTCGAGGTGAATTGGGTCACTAGCTAACCCTTTCAAGCATTCTCTCCTTAGAGACTATTTCAATAGTGATTAAATCAAAAATTCCTTGGTAATCAATTAGCAAAAAAACTTGATCTAGAGTCGTGCTCTGCTATTTAATATTAATATTTCCATATAATCTACTAGTGCTTATTTTTAAACTCAGTATTGTTCCAATATTCATTTTGCTCATTACGCTTGTCGGACGTAAGTGGGGTTCCACTTCCGCAGGTCTGCTTGGGGCCCTTCCTGCAGTAGCCGGTCCAATTATTATCTTCATAGCCCTAGAGGAAGGTAACGCTTTTGCTGCATTAACAGCGACATCCGCTGTTGCAGCTGCATCTTGCTTACTGATTTTTGGGGTGAGCTACTCTTGGTGCAGTATGAAATTTAGCTGGCCAATTACGCTTCTTTATAGTCTAACCGCATGGCTTGGATCGGCGTTCATATTGGCACTAACATCCCCCAATCTTATAACGGCAACCATCATAGCCATTAGCTCTCTTTTAATTACCCCAAAAATTCTGCCACATACAAAACCATCGAAACCCCCTCAAGGCAATCTTCGCGATCTTCCATGGCGAATGCTAGTAGGCGCAATTCTAACATTAACTGTCACATCATTGGCTGTCAAACTTGGAGAAACTTGGTGTGGAATTCTTGCAGTATTTCCAGTTATCGGCGTAGTGCTATCAGTGTTTACGCATAAGGCTTTAGGGTTCGCACATGTAACGCTCATTTATCAAGGAATGGTTAAGGGCCTATTTTCCTCGGTCGCCTTTTTTACTTCACTTGCTTTGATATTACCCAATACGACTATTTGGATGGCCTGTGGATTATCTGCTTCTATTGCTATATTGACCCAGATAATAGCTCTTCATTATTTTCTGAAAGTAGAAAACAAGTAGCTCAATCCAAAAAAACCAATTCCTCACTTAAACCAAGGCCCTCTCGAAGGGAGGCAAAAAAGCGTAACTGTAATTTCATCGTGCCATCCTAAACGATTTTATGGATTTAGTGCGCTTAAAGGCATTTACTCAGCAAAGTTTGGCTCGACTTCAGTGTATCTAGCTCAGCAACCCACTAAATGGGATATAAGCTACCATAGCACCGCGGTGAATTGGCTGATTTGGCGGGCAGTCGACTAGACCATCGCCCCAAGAAGCACTTGTTAAGACGCCTGAACTCTGATTTGAAAATAAATCTAAGCCGCCTGCTGGGTTGACTTTGACCCGTAAAAATTCATTGCGGCGATCGGCGCGCAGCCAATCAAAATCGGCTCGCATAAAATACCTGTGCGGGTTTATATCGTTGCGCCCTTGTAAGCGCAAAATGAAGGGTCGTACAAATAATAAAAATGTAAGGAAGCTCGATACGGGATTACCAGGCAAGCCCATAAACCAAGTTTCGCCACTAGCAGCATCAGTTCCTTTACGCACGGCACCAAAGGCTAAAGGTTTACCCGGTTTAATCGCTATTTGCCAAAGGTCTAAGCGCCCTTCGGCATTGACTGCCGGCTTGATATGATCTTCTTCGCCAACCGATACTCCACCCGAGGTAATGATGAGGTCATGATTCGCGCTGGCTGCCCGTAAAGCTGCCCGTGTTGCATCTAAGCGATCGGGCACAATACCTAAATCAGTAGGAGCACATCCTAAGGATCTTAAGCAGGCTAATAAAGTATCACGATTCGAGTTATAAATTCCACCAGGCTTTAAAGGTTCTCCAGGTAAAGCAAGTTCATCGCCAGTAAAAAATGCAGCCACGCGCACTCGACGCTTCACCATTAAATGAGTAAGGCCAGCAGATGCTGCCACACCTAATTCTTGAGGACGCAAGAAAGTTCCGGTTGTCAAAGCAACTTTACCTGCCATGAGGTCTTCCCCACGGCGACGAATCCATTGCCCCGAACTGGGCAAATGATTAATGAGCACACGATCTGCTTGATCAGCATTTTCACTTGCAAGCAAACTCGTGTCTTCTTGCATCACGATAGCATCGGCACCAGTAGGAATTGGTGCGCCAGTAAAAATACGTGCTGCCTGCTTGGCTTGTAAAGCTTGGCCTACTGAGCCCGCTGGAATACGTTGGCCAACTTGCAAGGTCATATCTACTTCGCTTAAATCGGCGCATCGTATAGCGTACCCATCCATCGAGCTGTTATCAAGCGGGGGCACATCAACTAGGCTTGCTAAATCTGCTGCTAACACTCGCCCTAAAGCTACCTGAGTTGCCACTCGCTCAACTTCGTCAACTGCTTGAGCATGCGGTAGTAAATGATCTAAGGCCTCTTGAGCAGTTAACATAGTTTTTATTGAAGATGGGTAGTGATAAAAGTCTTCACCTGATTTACATCTGGCGCCATTGTCTGGACCCGCTGAGGTAATGTTTTAATGTTTTGAAAAGCAGGCGGGCAATCAGCTGGGCGCCCTAGCGTGGCTTCGATCGTCTCTGCAAACTTAATCGGCAGTGCAGTTTCAAGCACAATCATAGGTATACCGGCCTGCAAATGATAGCGTGCCACTTGTACACCGTCAGCGGTATGTGGATCAATCATGACGCCATACTCATCATCAATCTGCCGAATAGTATCGAGGCGATTTTGATGGCTGCTGCTTCCAGAAACAAAGCCAAACTGCTGCAATGCTTGAAAAGCGGGATCACTCGATAGATCGAAGCCGCCAGTCGTATCCGCTTGCTTAAATAAGGCGGCAGTCCGTTGGCCATCTTGACCTAACAAATCGAAAATAAAGCGCTCAAAATTACTAGCTTTCGATATGTCCATCGACGGACTGGAGGTATGTAAAGTCTCCGCGGCTTTACGAGCGCGATAAATTCCTGTTCTGAAAAACTCATCCAGCACATTATTTTCATTGGTAGCCAGTACTAAGCGCTCAATTGGCAAGCCCATCATGCGCGCGATATGGCCAGCGCAAATATTGCCAAAGTTGCCCGAAGGCACGGCAAAAGAAACCCGTTCAGAACTGGCCCTAGTGGCGAGTAAATAGGCTTGAAAGTAATACACAATTTGCGCCACAACGCGCCCCCAGTTAATTGAGTTCACGGTACCAATGTGATAGCGGGCTTTAAATTCTAGATCGTTACTCACAGCTTTAATAATATCTTGGCAGTCGTCAAACACTCCTGTAACAGCTAAATTATGGATGTTGGCATCGGGCAAAGAATACATTTGCGCCGCTTGAAAAGCGCTCATTTTGCCTTGCGGAGACAACATAAAGACCTGAATGCTTGCTTTACCTCGCATGGCATATTCAGCAGCGCTGCCGGTATCACCTGAAGTAGCACCCAAGATATTGAGTTGTTGTCCTGTTTGCTGCAAAACGTATTCAAATAAATTGCCCAGTAACTGCATCGCCATATCTTTAAACGCTAAGGTCGGGCCATTTGAAAGGCTTAAGAGACTTAGGCTAGCTCCCTGCTCTTCTCCCAAATAATGCAAGGGAGTAATATCGCTTGCTAGATCAGTTTGACGTCCATTGCAATAAACCGCAGCAGTATAGGTTTTATGCGTCAGAGCGCGTAAATCGGTGGCAGGAATATCGTCACAATACAAACGCAAAATTTCATAAGCTAAATCGGCGTACGATAATTTGCGCCAGTCATCGAGCTGCGCTGGACTGACAGTGGGATAGCGAACCGGTAAATATAAACCCCCATCCGGGGCTAAGCCGCCCAGTAA
>Ga0194055_10000371_pt1 | contig 35626 bp, 35 predicted proteins | sample SepL449m_MetaG_FD_155482 | JGI IMG/M metagenome (GOLD analysis project Ga0194055, IMG submission 155482) | Anoxic zone freshwater microbial communities from boreal shield lake in IISD Experimental Lakes Area, Ontario, Canada - Sep2016-L442-9m | ecosystem: Environmental > Aquatic > Freshwater >... | reverse complement strand
GTTGCGGATCAAGTCACGGTGTTACTGCAAATGCTGGCGATCTCAGCCCATTTCATTTCGCTAAACAACGCCTGGTAATGATTGAGCCACCACACATGCACTCAACGATTTTGTTTGTGCAAGATGGTGCATCGTGCCCAACAGTCAACGACTGTGTTGATGTGCAGCAACCACTCACGAGAGTGTTCGTCGACACCATCGCCTGGAAATAGTTCACTCTGTGAATTCGTCATCGCGGATTGAGAGCCTCGATGTAGCCCGAGCCATTGCATTATTTGGCGTTGTAGCAATGAACTATCACGCCTACCTCAATGGCGCTCAGTCGATGTACCCCACTCACCCATCGGTGTGGGAACGCATGTTCAATCCGCTTACAGGACCACTGACGACACGATTCGCCGCCACGTTTGTATTGATTGCTGGCATCGGAGTGAGTTTGTTTACTCAACGCGCGCGAGTGTCAAACATCCGAGCTGATATTCACCGTGCTCGACTGGTTCTTCTGCGTCGCGGAGCATTGCTGTACTTCGTGGGTTACTTCGTGCAATGGGTCTGGCCCGGCACGATCCTCTTTTATTACGGCGCGTATTTCATCATCGCGGCAGCCATATTTGCATGGTCATCCAGACAGCTCATAGGCCTCTGCATTGCAAGTATCGCTATTGCGGCAGCCCTTTCATGGTGGCGAGCAAGCCAATTGATTGAGGGCAATAACACTCGCTGGCTTTCACCTTCACCTAATTCGCCGCGCAATCTGCTCATTCGCACATTTCTTGACTACACCCACCCCGTATTCCCATGGATCGCATTTTTCATCGCGGGAATCGTGCTCGGACGCCACATTCACCATCTATCAGAGATTCGCCTACGACTCATGTTCGTTTCGGCCATCATGTTGCTCGCCACGCACGCGGCCAATTTTTTATTTACGCCGTCTTTCCAGATTTCGGATCGCGACTCCATCGTCACAAAGCTGTTGTCTACACAGCCGCTCGATCGCGGCGTTCTGTTTTCTCTCGGCACGCTCGCAACTGCAATTGTCGCACTCTGTTTGGTTTCGCTTGCAATTGAACGCATACCAAACTCGGTTGTGGTGAAGTTTCTTGCGCGTGCTGGACGCATGACCCTTTCGGTGTATTTACTGCATGTCGTTTTCTTCAATGTGCTTGTGCATCGGCTGAATTTTGTAGGTGCCACTGGGCTTGACACCGCACTTGCTTTATCACTGTCGTTCTATGTTGTTGCACTGGTGCTCGCAAGTTGGTGGAATAAACATTTTGGACTTGGGCCGGCTGAACGTGCCTACAGAATGTTCGGCGGATGACCGAGGGTCGACTCACCATGTCGAATCAACTACCGCCGTCGTGGCATGACTTGCTCGCTCACGAAACTACGACCCCATATTGGTCGAGTTTGCAAGATTTTGTTGCAGCCGAACGACAAGCAACGAGCGTTTATCCACCAGCAGACGAAACGTTTCGTGCGTTTGCACTCACCGCACCCCTAGATGTGCGAGTAGTCATACTTGGGCAAGACCCGTATCACTCGCATGGGCAAGCAAACGGTTTGTGTTTCTCGGTAGCAAACGGCGTCAAGATTCCTCCATCGCTGCGCAACATTTATAAAGAGCTACAAGCGGATTGCGGCATTGAGCCTTCGTCAAGCGGCGATTTGACCACGTGGGCGCGGCAAGGCGTGTTACTGCTCAATGCAACGCTGACGGTGCGGCACGATGGTGCTGGCACACACCAAGGTCATGGTTGGGAAGTTTTTACTGATGCCGTCATCCACACACTCGGATCACTGAGGTCGCCCATCGTGTTTGTGTTGTGGGGTGCATTTGCACGCAAGAAAGCATCGTTGATCACGCAACCTGAACACACAATTATTGAGTCTGCACACCCAAGCCCACTGTCGGCGCACAATGGGTTCTTTGGCTCCAAGCCCTTTTCTCACATCAATCAAGTACTCACCGAAAATGGCTCAGCCCCCATCGACTGGAAAATACCCAACTCATAACTCGTTGGCTTTGTGCAGTATGAGTGCGAAAAGATTAGATTTGGACCATGGGAACAGTGCGCCGCTATGGCTTTGTCGAGTGCGACGCAGACACTGTGTGGGCATTTGTCGGTGCACCTGAACGACTGCATGAATGGTTTCCAATTACTTCGTGTCGCGTGGAAGGAAACAAGCGTTGGATCGTGCTTGCCGCTGGCATCACGTTTGAAGAAGACATCGTTACTCTCGACCACGACTTGCGTCGCTTTCAATACAAGATTGTCAACAACCCACTGATCACTTTTCATCTCGGAACAGTTGACGTAATTCCTGATGGACCCAATAGGTGCTTGTTGATGTATTCGACCGATATGGATCCAGAAGTATTGGCACTACCAATCGGCGGTGCGGCAGGTGTGGGCATTGCCAAAGTCAAAGAAATGTTTGATCGGAAATAAATGGGCCGCAAGATTCTTTTCATCACCACCGACCAGCAGCGCTACGACGCACTCGGTTGCAACGGTGGAATGATTGCTCGCACGCCAACTATTGATGCGTTAAGCAAGAACGGCATCACGTTTGATCGTGCGCATCCGCAAAATGTGGTGTGCATGCCATCACGAAGCACCATGCTCACCGGCCAACATGTTGCCACCCACGGCGTGTGGATGAACGGCGTTCCGCTTCCAGAAGATGCGCCGAGTATTGCAGCCGATCTGCGGGCAACCGGTTATGCAACCGCACTGATCGGCAAGGCGCACTTCGAGCCATTGCTCGATCCATTTTTGCGCTTTACAGAAAACCGCATGGGCGCCCATCGATCTACGAACGAAAACCCAAATGATCCGCATCGTGGCTTTGACCATATGGAACTCGCAACCCACGGAGCGGCAGGTGCACTGCACTACTCGCAATGGATTCGCGACAACCACCCAGAAGCCGTATTGAATTACTACCGAGTTCTCGACAATGAACTACAAGTCAATGCGGAAGGTGGTGGCGACACCAAAGCACCGCAGGTGCACGTCAACCCAATTCCAACCGAGTGGTATCACACGGAATGGGTTGCTCAACGCACGATTGCGTGGCTCGAATCACTGCCAGCAGATCGCGACTGGTTTTGTTGGATGAGTTTTCCTGATCCACACCATCCATGGGATCCACCGGCATCAGAGATGCACCGTGTGCGATGGCAAGACCTTGATCTTCCAGAGAATTACATCGCAAATTCGACAACGCGAGAAGCCGTTCTCGATGACAAACTGCGCCACTGGCGCGGTTGGTACGACGGCACCTTTGTTTCAAACTATGAAGCACCAGCTCGTTGGGTGCCGGCCACGCTTACGCAAGACCAAGTTCGCGAAGTAAATGCGTATACGCATGTCGAGAATGAACTGATCGACGAAGCAATTGCCAAAGTGATGGGCGCAATTGAGTCGCGCGGCTGGGGAAACGATCTCGACGTGTTGTACACCACCGATCACGGTGAATTTCAAGGCGACTTTGGTCTGCTCTTCAAGGGTCCGTACCACGTTGATTCACTGATGCGACTTCCTCTCATCTGGCGCCCTGCGCCAAGTGCCAACATTGCGCCAGCTCGAGTTTCTGCTCCAGTAGGCCACGTTTCACTTGCTGCAACGTTTGCGCACATTGCAGGCATTGCTCAACCGAGCTACGTAGAAGCACCTCGATTGCCAATACATCAGGCTGAAGCCGAACAACTTGGCCACGAGCGCGTGCTCACCGAATGGGATTCAGTACTGTTCGGAAAAATTGTGCACCTGCGAACAATCTGTCGCGATAACTGGGTGTGCACCGCCGCGCTTGATGGCACGATGAGTAAGGCCGGTGAAGGCGAACTGTACGACCTCGCTCACGATCCGTTGCAACACGTCAATCGTTGGGATGACCCGAGCATCCGTACATTGCGCGACGATTTACTTGCCGATATGTGGGACAACCTGCCTTCGCAGAACCTGCCACTGCGCTCGATGGATGCGCCTGTTTAAAGTCCGCTAGACAACGGCAGGTATTTGCTGTGTGATGCAGTGAATGCCACCACCACCGTAAGCAAGAATGCCACCGATGTCGAGACCAATAATGTCGCGATCGGGAACGTATTCACCAATAAGTGCAAGCATGTCATCGTCTGCTGCATGACCGCAGACGGGCACAATTACTGCACCATTGATCATGTAAAAGTTGAGATACGGAACTTGCACGCGCTCATCGTGATACTCGATCACTGGCAAAACAGGAATTTCGTGCATCGTCACGCCGAACGACTGTGCAACTTTGCGGTTTTCTTCAAGACGCAAGTGATCGCTCAATGATTTGTCGTTGCATGTCTGAAAAACCATTGTGCGAGGAGCAATAAAGATCGCAACATTGTCTACATGACCGTCGGTGTCAGCGTCCATCGATAATCCATGTGGGAGCCACATCACTTCGTCCAAATCAAACTCACTTCGCAGTCGTTGTTCGATTTGCGTTTTATTCAATTGCGGATTGCGATTTGGGTGCAACAAACATTGCTCTGTTGTAGCCAACAAGCCAGCACCGTCGGATGTGATTGATCCACCTTCGAGCACCATGTCGATGTTGCGCACTGGGTGACCCGCGTGTTTAGCCCACGCGCTTGCAACAGCCGCATCTTTGTCGAACGGAACAAATTTTTGGCCCCAACCATTAAAGATCCAGTTGCCAGCAACTCGTTTCGTTTCATCTTGGCCGTCTTTATCATCAAAAACATAAATAGGGCCAGAGTCTCTAAACCACGAGTCATCAATAGGGAGTGCAACAACGTCGACCGTTGAGCCACACAACTCTGACGCGTACTCGGCTTCTTGCTGATTCGCAATCATGGTTACGGGCTCATAACCAGAGATCGTGCGTGCTAACGCCGAGTGTGCCTCACGTGCTTCATCAAGATGCTCGCCGTACACGTCATCACGCGTTGGCCATGCAATAACTGTGCGTTCGTGAGGGGCAAACTCTCCGGGCATCCGTGGCATTAGATGCCCGACGCCGTGCCATCAAATGTGGTTAAGCCGCGATACAACTCTGGGCGTCGATCACGGAACAATCCCCATGCACTGCGCATCTTGCGATTTTCGTTGGAATCGATTGTCGCCACCAACACACCCTCATCGGTGCGGTTGGCTTCTGCCACTTTGGCGCCAAGTGCATCTGTGATAAACGACGATCCATAAAATGTGATCTCAGTTTGTTCGCCAACTTCGCGACCAATTCGGTTGGCAGCAACTACCGGAACCATATTGGCTCCCGCGTGACCTTGCATCACGCGCTGCCAATGATGTGCCGAATCCCACGATGGGTTTGGTGGCTCGCTACCAATAGCGGTTGGGTACAACAACACGTCTGCTCCCTGCAGTGCCATTGAACGCGCGCATTCTGGAAACCATTGATCCCAACAAATACCGACACCAACAGCTCCGTGTCGCGTTTTCCAAACACGAAACCCTGTGTCGCCAGGACTGAAATAATATTTCTCGCTGTAACCGATGCCATCTGGAATATGGCTCTTGCGATAAATCCCCATCATTGATCCATCAGCATCAATCATCGCAACAGTGTTAAACAAAGCTTCGTTGGCACGTTCAAACACGCTGATCGGCAAAACGATGTTGAGTTCTTTTGCCACTCGTTGGAAATGTGCAATTGTCGGATGTCCATCGATAGGCAATGCAAGGTTGAGATGTTTCGGATCAACGTCCTTGCAAAAATAGTGTCCTTCGAAAAGTTCAGGGATGAGTACGACTTGTGCTCCCTGCGATGCTGCTTGGCGCACAAGACGCTCTGCGGTTGCAATATTCGTAGCGATGTCTGTCGACATCGACATCTGAACCGCACCGACTTTGAGCATCGTGATTAGCCCAGTGCCGACGTAATTGCTGCTAAAACTTCTGGGGCGTCTGGTGCAACTTGCGGACCAAACCGTGCAACAACCTTTCCGTCGCGACCAATTAAAAACTTTTCAAAATTCCAGCGAATATCACCGGTATACCCTTCGGCATCTGGCGAGTTCACTAATGATGCGTACAGCGCGTGGCGCGCATCGCCATTGACATCAACTTTTTCGCTCAATGGAAAATCGACTCCGTACGTTGTCGAACAAAACTCTTGAATCTCTTGAGCGGTGCCAGGCTCCTGGCCCATGAACTGATTGCATGGCACGCCAAGCACACTGAATCCCTTGGCCGAGAGGTCGGTCTGCAACTGTTGCATCGCCGTGTATTGCGGGGTCAAACCGCACTTAGAAGCAACGTTGACAAGCAAGGTCACTTTGCCAAGTACATCGTCAAATGGGTTTCCTGCACCATTAAGGCGTGCAATCTTGGTTTCATATACCGACATGGTTTGCTCCTTGCAATTGTGAACTCGTGTGAGGTCTGGCAATAATCGTAACGGCAACAATCGTAATGGCGACCGCTCACCTGCTACACAAGATGCATGGCACGCAACACATTTGACGCAGCGTTCTTCAAGCGCTTTTATTCAACTAGCCCGGTTCACAGCCGCACCAAGGTCAACACACTCGCCACTGCGGTACATGCAATGTGCCAGTGGTGGGAGGTGCCGGTGCGTTCTGTGCTGGATGTGGGTGCGGGTCTTGGTTACTGGCGAGACTGGTACGCGACTACTCACCCAAAAGTAAAGCGATTGTCTGTCGACATCAGTGAGCATGCTTGCGAAAAATACGGCCACGAGTGCCACGACATCGCAACTTGGTTTCCAACTCGTCAATTCGACCTCGTGGTTTGCCACAGCGTGTTGCAGTATCTCAGTGACAAGCAAGCTGTTGCTGCCATTGGCAATTTGGCAAAAGCAACTCGCGGCGTGTTGTACCTAGAAGTACCGACATCAGCCGACTTGCGCAATGCTGTCGACAAAAAGACAACCGACTTAAATATTTATGCGCGCACCGGTGACTGGTATCGCAAGCGCCTTAATCGACACTTTGTTCAAGCCGGTGCAGGTTTGTGGGTTGCGCGTGCAAGTGGCACAACTTTGTACGAGCTTGAGCGTTCGCGCTAATCGCGCAGTGATTAGCCGCGCTTAGCGACTGCAGTCCACACGGTGCTCGTGAGACCTGCTGCGATGAGTGCTTTCAGCAAATCACCAATCAAAAATGGAGCGACACCAAGACCAATCGCATTTGTGTCACCATTTGCAAGTGGCACGTTGATTTTGTGTGCCAACCAAGTTGCGCCAAATGCATAAATAATTGTTGACCCGAGCAACATTGCTGGCAATGACGTTGCGAAGTTTCGGTCTTGTTTTTTTTCTGCGAGATACCCAATTGCTCCTGCGGCAACAATGAAGCCAACGAGGTATCCGAGTGTTGCACCTGTTCCAGACTTCCATCCACCTGCCCCACCTGAATAAAAAGGCAAACCGGTGAGTCCTGCAAACCAATAAACCAGTTGGCTTAACGCGCCACGTCGCATACCGAGCACTGCACCAGCGAGAAGTACTGCAAATGTTTGGCCAGTAAGTGGTACTGGTGTAAAGCCAAGTGGAATTTCGATCTGTGCAGCAAGTGCAGTCAGTAAGGCAAACCCGAAGACGAGAACGACATCTTGTGTGAGTGCAGATGTGCGTGTCGCTCGTTTTGGCAACAGGTCGGCCAATACGCGTGTTGGAGAGATTGTGAGAGCCGCAGTCGTAGTCGTGTTCATAGCGCACCACGCTACCGATGCGCGTGTCCCAATCTGAACTTTGGTGCGTAGCCTTTATTTATGGAGATCTGTATATGGACCAAGTAGTCAACGAAGCCTTTGCACTTGCCGATCGGTCAGCTGAAGCGGTTCGCGCGCAGTTTGCCCTAAACCATGATTCGCAACACGATGTTCTTGTGGTGCTTGGGTCTGGTTGGGCAGATGCCGTAGGTCTCCTCGAAGATGTGTCTGAGACCCCGGTTCAATCAATCAACGTCGCAGACATTCCAGGCTTCACTCGCCCATCTGCCATCGGCCACGGTGGTGCACTCAAATCCATCACCATCGGTTCAACTCGCGTATTGCTACTCACCGGACGTACACATTTGTACGAAGGCCACGGAGTGCATGCAGTTGTGCACGGCGTGCGTGTCGCACATGCACTCGGATGCAAGATTGCGCTCCTCACAAACGGTGCGGGTTGCTTACAAAAGGAATGGACCATTGGTGAGCCCGTTGTGATCAAAGATCACATCAACATGACAGGCCACTCTCCACTTACGGGAGACAATCCACCAACACCACATGCGGGTCGCTTCGTCGATCTCACCGATGCATACAACTCGTCGCTGCGCTCGCTCGTACGCAACGTTTCCCCGAATATCAACGAAGCTGTTTACTTTGGTTTCCACGGGCCACATTTTGAAACGCCTGCCGAAATTCGCGCGATCGCCACGCTCGGTGCCGACATGGTTGGCATGTCGACAGTGCTCGAGACAATTGCTGCACGACATTTGGGTATGCGAGTGCTCGCGCTTTCACTCGCTACAAACTTGGCGGCAGGTATCAACCCTCAGCCACTGTCGGGTGAAGACGTGTTGCAGGTTGGCAAAGAATCTGCACAACGAGTTGGCACGCTATTGCGTGACGTACTGAAACAAATAGACACAACGAAAGCGACACAATTTAAATGAGTACCCCACAAGACCTTCTTGCAATCACCAACGCATGCGTTGTCACGGTTGACGCGGTCGGCACCATCGTAGACAATGCAACAATCGTGATTGGTGCAGATCGCAAGATTCGCGCAATAGCCACTGGGACACTCGCTCATAATGCACCTACTGTCATCGATGCAAAGGGTGGCATTGTGATGCCAGGCATGATCAACGCTCACACGCACATGGGCATGACGCTGTTTCGTGGACTCGGTGATGACATGAACTTGGAAGATTTTCTTGGACGACTGATGCCAGCAGAGATCGCCGTGCTGTCGCACGATGCTGTGGTGGCCGGCACTGAGCTTGCCGCACTCGAATCACTGTTGGGTGGTATTACCACTGCACTCGACATGTACTACCTGCCCGACGCTGCAATCGATGTTGCTGCGCGCTCCGGAATGCGCATTCACTGCGGTCCAAACTTGCTTGAATCAGATGGTCCTGAGCCACTGCCCTTTGACAAGCGCATGACATGGGCAAACGAGTGGCTCGCCGATGCTCCCAAGCGCGAGCAAGAATTTTCGTTGCCAAATGGTTTTGATTCACTCAATTGGCTCAGCCCGCATAGCACGTACTTGCTCGGAGAAGATCACCTCAACCAGATCTCTGCACTCGCCAAACAGCATGGCGCGCACATTCACGTGCATGCATCGGAGACCGTTGGCGAAATGTCACTTGTTTCAAAGCGACACAATGGTCGTACACCAATCAAGGTGCTTGCCGACACCGACCTACTCTCCAACGCGGTCCTTGCCCATGGCGTGCATTTGAATGACACCGACATCTCGTTGATTGCACAACATGGTGCAACGGTGACACATTGCCCCGCATCCAACTACAAGTTGGCTAGTGGCACCGCGCGCATTGTTGAATTGCATAAGCAAGGTGTCAATGTTGCTCTTGGCACCGATGGTCCGGCTTCGGGTAACGACATTGACATGTGGCTTGCCATGCGCCTGGCCGGATATGTGCAAAAGACCGCCGCATCAGACCCAACTGTTTTGCCGGCTCTCGATGTATTGCGTATGGCGACGATTAATGGGGCTAAGGCACTGCACATAGATCATCTTGTTGGCTCACTTGAAGTTGGCAAGTATGCCGACCTTGTCGTGCTCGATGCGTTTTCGCCATCTCTCACACCGGTTTTTGACCCGCATGTTGCCATCGTTGCTGCCGCTGGTCGTGGCGATGTGTGCCATGTGATTGTTCACGGACAAGTGGTTGTGCGTGATCGTAAGACGCTCAATATCAACGCCCCTGCAGTAGTGGATCGCGTCAACAAACTGACCCCTGCGATTCTGGCGTCGGTCGCCCGCAACTAGTCTTGGCGTATGGCCACTACTTCCCCAGCAATTGATTGGCAAAAACTGCGCGCTGCTGCACGTGAAGCGCAACTGCATTCATATGCCCCATACTCCAAGTTTCGAGTAGGTGCAGCAGCACTCGTTGACGATGGACGAATCATCTCGGGATGCAATGTAGAAAATGCCTCATACGGACTCACGTTGTGTGCAGAGTGCGCAATCTTGGGAGCACTCCACATGGGCGGCGGCGGACGCATTATTGCTGTGGCATGTGTTGGCAACGACACCGATGTCACGCCATGCGGACGTTGTCGCCAACTGTTGTGGGAGCACGGTGGAGCAAACTTGCTCGTTGATGTTGAAGGTACTCCGACTCCACTCAGCATCTTGTTGCCAGCAGCGTTTCCAGAGCATTCCAACTTTGAAAATCCGAGTGGATCATGACAACTGCTCCAGAGATTCTTTCAGCGCAGCAACTAAAGGAGTTCAACGACGACGGATATTTAGTATTGCCAAATTTTGTTGATGATGCAGCATGTCTGACGTTGCGCGAACGTGCATTACAACTTGCCAAAGACAATGTTCCATCACCACATGAGGCAACAATCTTTACTGCAGATACCACTGCGCAACACGCAGCCGATGAATACTTCCTGACGAGTGGCGACAAGATTCGTTGCTTCTTTGAAAAAGATGCGTTTGATGAACATGGAGTCCTACGCTCGGAAGCACATCTTTGTCTCAACAAACTTGGACACGCTATGCACGATCTCGACCCAGTGTTTAGTGCATTTAGTCGTACGCCCCAAATGGCCACCGTTGCCCAACAAGTGGGAATCGTCGACCCATTGCTGTTGCAGTCGATGTACATTTTCAAGCAACCTCGTATTGGTGGCGAAGTGAATAGTCATACCGACCACACTTTTTTGTGGACCGAGCCACAGAGTGTGATTGGTTTTTGGATTGCGATTGATGATGCGACAACAGAAAATGGCTGCATGTGGGCGTTACCTGGCGGACACCGCATTCCCGTCAAGTCGCGTTCAAAATTAAATGCCGCACGAACCGCGACGATTACCGAAGTTTTTAACGATGAGCCATATCCAACCGAAGGCCTCGTACCACTCGAAGCATCGCGTGGCACCCTCGTGTTGCTCAATGGGACTTTGCCACATCGCTCTGGCCCAAACCTCAGTGATAAACCGCGCCACGCATACACCGTTCACGTGATTGATGGTCAAGCAAACTATTTGGACGACAACTGGCTGCAGCGTCCCCAACTTGCGATGAGCGGATTTAAGAAATAGCTATTTGCTTTTTTCTACTTAACCAGCAGCTCTGCAATCTGTAGCGCATTGAGTGCAGCGCCCTTGCGCAAATTGTCGTTAGAAATAAACATCACAAGTCCATGATTACCGTCAATGCTCAAGTCCTGACGAATGCGGCCAACGTAACTTGGGTCTTTGCCCGCAGCCATGAGCGGTGTTGGTACATCGGCCACTACTACTCCTTGGGCCGTTGCCAAAATTTCGTGCGCTCGCTCTGCAGTAATTGGATGCGCGAACTCGGCATTGATACTTAAAGAGTGGCCACTAAATACTGGTACTCGCACACAGGTTCCCGATACTCGCAAATCTGGAATATGCAGGATTTTGCGACTCTCATTACGCAGTTTTTGCTCTTCGTCGGTTTCAAAAGAACCGTCATCCATCATTGATCCAGCAAGTGGCAGAACATTGAATGCAATCGTTTGCGAAAATTTGGCTGGTTTGGAAAACTTGATTGCTTCACCGTCGTATGTGAGTTTGCCTGCATCTGCAACGCCCTCTCGCACCTGGTTTTCTAATTCACTAACGCCGGCTACACCAGCACCGCTCACTGCTTGATAGGTGCTGATAATTAGTCGCACAAGTGTTGCTTCGTCATGCAGCGCTTTGAGCACCGGCATTGCCGCCATAGTTGTGCAGTTTGGGTTCGCAATGATGCCCAACTTCGCAGCTGCAACATCACCAGGGTTCACTTCGGAAACAATCAACGGAACATCGTCATTCATTCGCCAAGCGGATGAATTGTCGATCACCATTGCTCCAGCGTTTGCATATTTTTCTGCAAGTGCTCGAGAAGTTGTAGCTCCGGCCGAAAACAGAACTACGTCCATGCCGCTTGGGTCGGCTGTAGTTGCATCTTCAACGGTGATTGTTCTTCCATTCCATTCAATGGTTGAACCAGCAGAACGAGCCGACGCAAACATTCGCAGTTCATCGACTGGATAGTTGCGCTCGGCCAGCAACTGTCGCATTACAGTTCCCACCATTCCGGTGGCTCCTACTAGTCCTACGCGCATAGAAACAGTTTAGTTGTCAGACCTTGTCGATAAGCCAGTCATTTACTTGCGTTGGCGTGAGATTGCTTCCGCACAAAATTGTGGCAAGGCGCATCTTTTTCAAGTGAGCATGTTCAAGAATTGCAGAAACGCCAGCGATACCGGCGGGCTCAATAATCAATCCGGCCTTGTCAAACATCAACTTCATTCCATGCTTTAATGCATCTTCAGACACCAACAACACATCGTCGACAAGTCCCTTCATGTCGTCGAGTGCTTCTGGAACCGGAGTGCGCACTGCAATCCCATCGGCAATGGTGTTGGCAGAAGTTCGTTCGATCACGGTTCCCGAACGCCATGATGCCTCCATCGCATCGGCGGTCGCACTTGATACACCAATGATCTGCACGTCTGGCGCTACGTGCTTGATGTATCGAGAAACACCACCGATCAATGCCCCGTTGCCAAGCGGTACAAGAACCGCGTCGAACGTGCGATGTTGCATCAATTCAACCGCGATTGACCCTGCACCTTCCGAGATCGCGATGTCTCGACCATCTTCAACGAAATATGCACCCGTCTCCGCGCAAAACTTTTTGGCATTTTCTTTGGCCGCATCAAAATTGTCACCCATCTGTCGAACCTCTGCACCCATTGAACGCATGCGATCAACCTTGAGAGGATTGGCATTAGTTGCACAATAAATAATTAATGAACGCTTGTGCGCTCTGCACACATAGGCCATTGCTTGTCCGAAGTTTCCGGCAGTTGCGCACACAAGATCTCGCCCAGCGAGAGCAGCAACATTCTCTTGCATAAAGAAGTCTGCGCCACGACCCTTGAAGCTTCTGATTGGGTTTGGCGTTTCAATTTTGAGAGTGAGCGCACACCCCAGTTCTGTCGAGAGCGGCTCACAGTTGAACTGTGGTGAATGCAAAAAGACTGGGTCGATCGTGCGTGCCGAGCGCTCTATGTTTTCAATCGACAAGCGATGTGCGTTCATGAGCCACTCACGTTTGCAACGAGCCACCAATGACTGCGATTAACACGCTTCAACGACTTGACCTGAGCATTGGAGTGCGAAACGTGACGCACTTGAAACGGAGAATGATAAATCGTGATCTCGGTCAATGATTTTTGACAGTGATCGATGATGTCTTGCAACACCTCATCGGGGCTCAACCTATTTGCTTGCCAACCAAACCGTGTTGCCCATCGCGTTGCAGAAATCCGTTTTCCAATTGCTGGCATACGCCACAACAGGCGCACCAAGATTCCTGCTGGAATTAAGAGAACGTCACTGAACACCCACGAGCGATAGTTCAGGATCACAGTTCCACCAGAGCGCGTCACTCGTATTGCTTCGCGAGTCAGACCAAGTGCATCATTGCGTTGGCAGTGCTGCAAGGTGATGTACGAAAATGCAACATCTACCGAATTGTCAGCAAGCGCAAGCGTGCTGCCGTCTTGTACATGTGTTGTAGTCAGCTTGTCTGCACGACCGTGCTTGCCAACAGTTTCGCGACAGCGTTCCAGAAATGCAGCATCCACATCGGCCGCAACAACGTGAGCGCATTGCTCCGTAAATGAAGCAGTCATTCGACCAATTCCGCTTCCAATCTCCAATAATGTCAGCGGCGCGAGTCGCTCACCTTCAAAACCGAATTGACGCATGTAGCGCCTGACCTCTTTATTGCCAGTAGCTACAAATTCTTCAAGGGTGAGTTCGCTGCCCGTTTCGTTATTGAAAACCCAGCCTGTGGAGCGGACAATTTCGTCGGCGGAACCACCTGTTTCGGTGCGGTTACCCGCGCTTCGCCAGGGTACAAATTGGGCGCGTTTTTTTGCACCGCGCTGATTTGTCATGATTCGTTACAACCTACTTGCGTTCGGGCAACGGAGCAGAGTAATCCTCGCCACTGTCTAAGCCAAAGGCTGTATGAAGTGCGCGCACTGCTGTTTCGAGTTTGGACCGCTCGACAACAACCGAGATACGGATAGTTGATGTTGAGATCATCTCAATGTTGACGCCATTGTCGGCCAATACTCGGAACATCTTTGCTGCCACACCTGGACTTGACTTCATCCCGGCGCCCACCAACGACAACTTGACAATGTTTTCGTCTTTATTGATGCCCTTTGCTCCGACTTCTTTACCAACGCTTGCCAAAATTGGTTCGGCGGTTGCAATGTCGCCAATTGGAAGCGTGAACGAGATGTCGGTGGTGCCTTCAATCGATGTGTTTTGCACGATCATGTCGACGTTGACGTTTGCTTTTGCGAGAGATTCGAACAGAAGTGCAGACACACCAGGGCGATCGGGCACGCCAAGCAAAGTCATTTTGGCCTCTCCCACATCGTGAACAACTCCAGAAATAATTGGATCTTCCATTTTTGTTTTCCTCTCATCGTCGGCACCAAGAACCCAGGTGCCTTCTTCTAACGTGAAACTTGATCGAACATGAATTGGCACATTGTGATTTCGCGCAAACTCAACTGAGCGCAGTGCCAAAACCTTGCTGCCCGCTCCAGCCATTTCAAGCATCTCATCAAAACTCAATTGCTTGATTTTGCTTGCTTGCGAAACCAAGCGCGGGTCCGCAGTAAACACACCAGTCACGTCGGTGTAAATCTCGCACACATCGGCCTTCATTGCCGCAGCAAGTGCAACTGCAGTTGTATCGCTACCGCCACGACCGAGCGTCGTAATCTCGCGGTCGGTGCTCACGCCCTGAAAACCAGCGACGACAGCAACCTTGCCTGCAAGTAATGCCTCGCGAACTCGATCACCCTTGATTTCCAAAATCTTTGCCTTGGTGTGCGATGTGTCCGTGATAATTCCCACTTGACTTCCGGTGAAACTGACCGCGTCACAGCCAACATCGTGAAGTGCCATGCACAACAGCGACATCGAGATTCGCTCACCCGTAGTGAGCAACATGTCCATCTCGCGGCCTTGCGGGTTGCTTGAAACTTGCCGCGCGAGTTCGACGAGGTTGTCAGTTGCCTTACCCATTGCAGACACAACTGCTACAACATCGTGACCTTTGGCTCTGGCGTCGGCAATTCGGCGAGCAACATTGCGCATTCGGTCTGGGTCGGCAACCGAAGTGCCACCATATTTTTGAACGAGAAGCGCCACAGGGTCTTTACGCTACCTCTACGCGAGTATCCTTTTAAAACTATGGGCACAGACAAACGAACTCGTAAAAAAGAAAACCGTCGCCAAAGGCTTGATCAATTAGCCAAAACAGATCAAAAGCGAAAAGTGCGAAAGAACATCATCCGCGCGCTCACTGTCGTCGGCGTCATTGTGGGTGTTGTTGTGATCATCCGCGTCTCGGGTGGTACCGCAGGTGACTCCTCTGCGCCAACCGACACCAAGGCCGTCATCGATTTGGGTGAAGACACGATTGCGCCGTCCCTTGAAGGGCGCGAGATCACTGGTGAGACACCTTGCCCCGAAGCCGACATGTCAGAAACTCGCGTTTCAAAATTCGAAAAGGCCCCACCGATGTGTCTCGAGGACGGCAAGACTTATACAGCAATCGTCTTGACGAATAAAGGTGAGTTTTCAATCATCCTCGATCCAATCAAGGCACCTATTGCAACCAACAACTTTGTTGTACTTGCCCGTTACAAATACTTTGATGACACAAAGTGCCATCGCGCTATTACCGATTTCGTTGTGCAGTGTGGTGACCCAACTGCTACTGGCACTGGTGGACCTGGTTATACATTCGCCGATGAACTTCCTGCTAAGGGTGAATACAAAATCGGCTCGATCGCAATGGCGAACTCTGGTCCGAACACCAACGGCAGTCAGTTCTTCATCATCACGGGACAAAATGGTGCGACGCTAAACCCCGACTACACATTGTTTGGACAAGTCACTGAAGGCTTGGATCAAACAATCCCTGCACTCAACGCAGCATCTAATCCAGATCCTGCAGCCAATGGTGTTCCGCCGATTGAGGACTTGATCATTCTTAACGTCACGATCCTCGTCAGTTAATTCCGAACTGCGCTTTAGCGCGTTTCAAGCAGCAGGTTTCCCAAAGCATCGATCGTTGCGTCAGCAACACCAATTTCGCGTACATAATTGCGCACAGAACCATGTTGTTGCGCAAGCTCTGCCAAAATAATTTGCATCGCACGTGGATCGGCAGCCAAATATGCCTTGGGGATGGTGGCATAACGCTCAGCTAGTTCGGGGCGATGCACTTTCGACCATGCAATTGAACGTTGCACCGCATCCTGTGTCAGACCGTAGTCGGCACAAATGTGCGCGTCATCCACACCAAGGCTTGAAAGTAATAATGCTGCAAGTACTCCAGTGCGGTCCTTGCCGGCAGCACAATGAAACACCGCAGGCAACGATTTACTTTGCGCGAGCACATTCATCGCATCTGCAAATCGGCCCGAACCTATCTCCAACATGTCGCGATAACCCCACACCAAAAACTCAACTTCATCGTCGAACACCGGAGTCTCAGTATCCGACCATGTCACATCAACTATCGACAAATGATGAAATGTCACTTCAATGTCATCGGTTGGAAAAATACCTTGCTCTCGTTGTTCGCGCTCGGTACGCAAATCAATGACCGACCTTAAACCCAGCTGCTTCACGCGACTCATGTCATCTTCGCCGCGCAATCGATACAACCCATCTGCACGAAATAGGGTCCGCCACTTAGTGCTTCGTCCATCTGCTGTTGGGTATCCACCCAGATCTCGGAAGTTATGCACCGCTTCGAGACCAATCAGTCGCCTTGGGTGATTGGCCGTTTCATCAACTTGCGTAGTAGTCACCAGGCAAACCTAATCAGGGTCGGTAAAGCCCAGATGGTTCTTTGATTACCAGTTGGTAAATATCTTGGTCTATTGACTACGGTTGCACGCCATGGCTACAGACACAAATTCATCACTTCCACAACTCGTAGGCGTTTGCGGTTCCGGCATCATGGGCTCTGGCCTTGCCGAAGTTATTGCTCGCGCAGGCATCAACGTAGTTGTGCGCTCGCGCACAATGGCTGGCGCACAGTCAATGCTCACGTCGGTCGAAAACAATCTCGCCAAACAAGTTGCCAAAGCCAAGATGACGGAAGATCAGCGCACTGAAATTTTGTCGCACATCAGCATTACCGACCAACTTTCTGCGCTCGCCAATTGCGACCTCGTCATTGAATCAATCCTCGAGGAACTCGCACCAAAACAGGAACTGTTTTCGCAGCTCGACAAAATCGTCAAGCCTTCAGCAATCCTTGCCACCAACACCAGCACCTTGCCAGTTGTTGCCATGGCACAAGCGACAAACCGCCCAGACAAAGTTTGTGGCATTCACTTTTTCAATCCAGCGGTAATGATGTCGCTTGTTGAAATCATTCGTCCGGTTACGGCAAGCGATGAAACCATCTCTGCTGCTACGGCATTTGCGATTGGTTGCGCCAAAGATCCAGTACAAGTTGTTGACCGCGCGGGCTTCATCGTCAATGCATTGTTGTTTCCATACCTCAACAACGCAGTACACATGCTCGAAGCCAAGACAGCTTCGATGGAAGATATCGACACTGCGATGAAGGGTGGCTGCAACTTCCCAATGGGTCCATTTGCATTGCTTGACCTCATCGGCATCGATACCACCGTGTCAATCCTCAATGCATTGCAAAATGAATTTAAGCAAAGCCACCTCGAGCCAGCCGACTCATTGAAAAAGTTGTTGGCAGAAGGCAAGCTTGGCCGCAAAACTAAGCAAGGTTTCTTTACCTACTAGACCTTGTTGCAACAGATGTACCGTGGCGTATGACGTCTTGGCAGGACACGCCGGTTGAACTCGGCCTGTCTATCTGGAATTTTCCTCCAGCAACAGAGTGGCCACAGTATGACATCGTTGGCCGTGGCGCTGACCTAGAACCCGCAACGCTTATTCACGCCTATCGCAGTGGCGTATTTCCAATGTCTAGTGACATGCCAAATCGAAATCCAGATATGGGTTGGTGGTCGCCAATGATGCGTGGAATTTTGCCACTTAATCAATTGCGCATCACGCGATCTATGCGCAATAGTGCACGCAAATACTCTGTGCGTATTGATACATGTTTTGAGCGCGTGTTACGAGGTTGTGCTGTACCTAATCGCGAGGGTGGATGGATAACGAAAGACATCATCGATGCGTACATGATTCTGCACGAACTCGGTTGGGCTCATAGTTTCGAGACATTTGATGAAAGTGGCGTGCTGATAGGTGGATTGTATGGTGTGCGCGTGAATGGGCTCTTCGCTGGTGAGTCCATGTTTCACCTCAAGCGCGATGCATCCAAAGTTGCACTCATGCACCTCGTTGCAACCATGCACGATTCTGCAATGTCATTGCTCGATGTTCAATGGCTCACACCCCACCTCGAGACACTTGGCGCAATGGAAATCCCCCGCGACGACTACCTGCGTCGTCTTGGTGAGGCTGTCAACCTCTAACCTTGACGTATGAGTCGCCGCGACGAACCCTGGCTAATCCGCACCTATTCGGGGCATTCAACTGCAGAAGCTTCCAACGAGTTGTATCGCACCAACCTTGCCAAGGGCCAGACAGGACTGTCCATTGCTTTCGATTTGCCAACCCAGACGGGATACGACCCAGATCACATTCTTGCGCGCGGCGAAGTAGGCAAAGTGGGCGTGCCAGTCGTGCACTTGGGTCACATGCGCACACTGATGCAGCAAATTCCACCCGGTCAGATGAATACTTCGATGACTATTAACGCAACTGCTGCATGGTTACTTGCGCTGTACGTTGCGAATGCCGCCGAGCAGGGCACGCCTGCAACCGACTTGCGAGGCACCACACAAAACGACATTCTCAAAGAATATTTGTCGCGAGGCACGTTCATCTTCCCCCCTGCAGCATCACGTCGCATCATTGTCGACATGATCGCCTGGTGCGCAACCAACGCACCAAAGTGGAATCCGATGAATGTGTGTTCATACCACTTGCAAGAAGTGGGTGCCACCCCCGTGCAAGAGATTGCTTTCTCGCTTGCCAATGCCATCGACATTTTGGATGCAGTGCGTGCAAGCGGCCAAGTTTCGGATGAAGCATTTCCTCAGGTCTTTGCAAGCATCTCCTTTTTCGTGAACGCGGGCATTCGATTTGTGGAAGAACTCTGCAAGATGCGTGCCTTCACCGAGTTGTGGGACCGCATTGGAAGTGAGCGCTACGGCATCACTGACGAGCGGGCTCGACGCTTTCGCTATGGCGTGCAGGTCAATTCGTTGGGTCTTACCGAAGCACAACCAGAAAATAACGTGCAGCGAATCATGCTCGAGATGCTCGCGGTGACTCTGTCAAAATCAGCTCGTGCGCGCAGTGTGCAGTTGCCAGCATGGAACGAAGCGCTTGGTCTTCCTCGCCCTTGGGACCAACAGTGGTCGTTGCGAATGCAACAAGTGCTTGCATATGAAACAGACTTGCTTGAGTACGAAGACATCTTTACTGGTTCGCATGTAGTTGAGGCCCGCACGGCGGAACTGCGTGATGCTGCTTGGGCGGAGTTGCAGGAAATTCTTGACCGCGGCGGAGCATTCGAATCAGTTGATGAACTCAAAGGACGTCTTGTATCTTCAATGGCCGATCGCACTCGTCGCATCGAATCTGGCGAACAAGTAGTTGTAGGTGTCAACCGATTTACTGAGTCAACTCCTTCACCACTCGATGGCGCAAACAACATTCTCAAAGTTGACCACACTGTCGAGCAACAACTAGTTGACGATGTTGCTGCATGGCGAAAGCAACGTATTGATGCCAATGTGCAACAAGCTCTCAGCCAATTACGAAGTGCAGCAACAGGCAAAGCCAACTTGATGGATGCCTCTATTGCGCTTGCTAAAGCGGGCGGAACTACTGGCGAGTGGAGCCAGGTCCTGCGCGAAGTTTTTGGCGAATACCGCGCCCCTACTGGTGTTGGTGCTGCTGCCGGTCGCCGTACTGCTCAACTGGCCGATGTTGCCGATTTCGTGCGCACGATTCCCGGTGGCCCACCCAAGTTTTTGGTTGCGAAGCCTGGTCTTGACGGGCATTCAAGTGGTGCTGAACAAATTGCTGTTGCTGCCCGCGATTCTGGCATGGAAGTTGTCTATTCAGGTATTCGACTTACACCTGCACAAATTGCAGCGTCGGCACGCGACGAAGATCCAGATGTGATTGGTCTGTCGATCTTGTCTGGCTCACATCTGCAACTAGTTCCAGATGTGTTGCACGAGTTGCAAAAACTTGGTGTTGATGCTCCAGTGATTCTTGGCGGCATTATTCCCGAAGATGACCGTGACTCGTTGCGTGCACTCGGCATCGCAGCGGTGTACACGCCAAAAGATTTTGATATTGCTCGCATCATGCGCGAGATTGCCGAAATAGTGCGCGCGCGACGAAGCTAGGGCTTCATGGTTGTTGAAGGCGCAACAGGAATAAAACCTGTCGCTACCGGCAACTGAATCACATCACCAGCATTAACTTTGTCGGGGTTGGTGATGTTGTTAATGCTCATCAATTCGGCCATGTTGAGGTTGAACTTTTTTGAAATTGCGAACAGTGAGTCACCTGGTTCGATTGTGTAATACACAGGCTCAACGTACACAGTCGTTGTCGGTGCAGGAATAGTTGTCTCAACCGTTGTTGGCACCACAATCTTTGGTTCACCGCCACCTCGTGAAAGCAGCACTGCGATCACACCGCTCACTACTGAAATGACGAGAAGCGACCATTGAAGTCGGCCTCGTAAATACATCAATTTCATCGTAGACCTTCGACCCATACAAAGTTTGCCTATCCTGTAGCACATGCGAGTGCTGGCGGCTGTCGACAAGTTTCGTGGCACAGCAACAGCAGCGCAGGTCGCTTCGGCTATCGGTCACGCATGTTGGGAATTGGGTGTTGATTGTGTTGAAGCACCAATCGCAGACGGCGGCGAAGGAACGCTCGATGCGCTTGGAGGACCAAACCGCACAACTCGAGTGACAAACCCACTTGGTGAGCCAGTCGAGGCGCAGTGGCGCCTTGTAGGTGACACGGCAGTAATCGAAATGGCCCGCGCTTCTGGGCTTTCTCTGGTGGGTGGAGCCAAAAAAAATGATGTCATTGCTGCATCCACGATTGGTACCGGTCAGCTCATTGACACAGCACTCAACGATGGCGCGAAGCGAATCATTGTTTGCGTTGGAGGTTCTGCAACAGTCGACGGTGGTCTTGGAGCAATTCGCGCAATTGGTACACCCGCCCGACTTCGGGGAACCGAATTTATTGTGGCTTGCGATGTGCGAGCACTATTTACCGATGCAGCAAGATTATTTGGCGCACAAAAAGGTGCAACTCCTGTACAGATCGAATTTCTTTCCGGACGACTGGAACAATTACAGCAGTCCTACCTCAGTGACTACGGCATTGACGTGTCTCTGCTTATTGGTGGCGGTGCAGCTGGCGGACTGGCAGGCGGGCTTGGCGCACTTGGTGCAAGCCTTGTCCCAGGTTTTGATGTTGTTGCTGACGAAGTTGGCTTACATGAACAAATTGCGCAATGCGATCTGATCATTACGGGCGAAGGCTATTTAGACAACGAAAGCTTTGACGGCAAAGTTGTTGGTGGCATACAACAACTTGCACAACAATTCAAGAAGCCAGTAGTTGTTATATGTGGCGGTGCCGATGTAGACGCCCAACAACGCATTGATTCGTTTAGTTTGATTGAAAATTTTGGCGAAGCTGAAGCGTTTTCTCAGCCACTCATGTGCATTGAAAAAGCAGCTGCGGCGATTGTTACTCGCTTTATTTAATTACTGTTGTTAACGAACGCGATCAGCCGCCAGGAACTGTGGTTGGTGCGTTTGGATCAACAGCTGCTGGTGCAACTGGCACGGTTGGAACTGGCGAAGCAAGAGGCTTGCCTGCAACATCGGTACCCAACAAAATCAGAATGCTTGCTTCACCCAGTTTTCCGCCCTCTGTCGGAATTGGTGCAGGCATAATCGCCGTTGCAACGCCACCAAGTTCGGCTGCAACAAGCGCTGCTTGGCCTTCGCTACCTGGCAGGTAATACACCACGGTTGCGGTTTGTTTTGGTGTGATTCCACTTGCGTTTACTGCGGGTTGCACGATGTAGCCGCGACCCTGCAACTCGGTGGTCAACTGACCGGCACTGCCGGAAACCTTTGAGCCATTAGCTACTTGAATTTTGAATGCGGTTAACGGAATAGTTACAGCAACAGTCGTCTCAACAGGAATTGTGTCGGTAACAACTGTGTCTGTGGTTGCTGCATCGTCGGCGACTGGAGCGGTGGTGCTACCACCACGGATATCGCGCAGAATCAAAAAGCCCAGGAGTACAGCTACTACGGCAACGACAATAGACATTGTTGAATTGATTGAGGAACCGCGTGACACTGGCTCTCGACGGGGACGACGTTGTTCTTGGCTCATACCAACAACCGTACTTGATGTAATGGAGCCGAGTGTGGGAATTGAACCCACGACCTACCGCTTACAAGGCGGTTGCTCTGCCTCTGAGCTAACCCGGCTCGTCTAGGTTACAGCGAGTTATTTGGTCTTGGCAACGCGTGAACGAACTACTTCATATGTTGCGAGCGCTGCAGCAGCCGAAACATTGAGTGATGAAAGCGATCCACCCATTGGAATACTCACCAATAAATCACATCGTTCTTTAACAAGTCGAGACAAACCTGCACCTTCAGCACCCAACACCAAGCAAATAGGTTCAGACGTCAGATCACCAATCTCGAAGATGTTTTTGTCAGCAGCATCACTCAATCCGACGATCCAAACGCCTGCATCTTTCATTTGCTTGAGTGCAGTTGGCAATCCGCCCACTACGCACATCGGCACATACTCGGCAGCACCTGCGGCAGATTTTGCCGCAGTTGGTGTGATGTGCACTGCGCGATGTCGAGGCAGAATCACTCCATGCACACCCGCCCCATCGCATGAGCGCAAGATTGCACCAAGGTTGCCTGGATCTGTCACGCCATCAATGGCGACCAAAAATGCAGGAACATTTCCTTTACGTGGCGCGAGCAAGTCGCCAAGCTCGACATCAGGAATTGGAGCAGCCATTGCAAGCACACCTTGCGGTGCTTCACTGCGCGCTTCTTTTTCAATTTCTTTTCGTGGCACGCGACGCACTGGTACGCGCTGATCTGCAGCCAACGCCAGAATGTCATTGATCACATCGTTCTCGTCCAAATCATTGGACACCCAAATCTCAAACGTTTTGCGGCGTTGTGCAATCAGCAACTCACGCACTGCCTGACGACCTTCAATCTGTGATCCACCCAGTCCGTGTTGGTCTGGGCGTGGCGCGCGCGGCCCAGTGTTTTCACGTGCCGGTGGGCGACTTCGCTTGGTGTTCACTGCTGCGCGCGGCGCGTATTTCGCATCACGCGATGGTCGCTTTGCATCTCGTGGATCACGACGTGCATCGCGCGGATCAACGCGCTTGCCTCCGGCGCTACGGCCACTTCCGCTTGCAGCGCTACGACCACTTCCGCCTGCTGCTGAGCGCTTGTTGCTGCTGGTTGCTCCGCTGCGTGGACCCTTGCCTGGTCGAGAGTCGCGTGGCTTCATTGGGCTACTCGTTCAATCACGCACACTGCCCAACATGCAATGCCCTCTTGGCGACCAAGTGCGCCGAGACCTTCTGCTCTGCGTCCTTTTACCGAAACAGGAGCGCCGACCACATCGATGAGTTTACGTTGCATCTCATCACGATGAGGCGCAAGCTTGGGTTTTTCACAGACCACGCTGCAATCGACATTGCCAACTTCAAAACCATTCTGTTTCACTAATGCGACAACATGCGACAACAAGACCAAAGAATCAACTCCCGCCCATTTCGGATCGGTATCTGGAAAGTGTTGTCCAATATCACCAAGCGATGCTGCACCAAGCAAGGCATCAGCAATCGCGTGTGCAATCACGTCGGCATCACTGTGCCCCACCAATGCGCGTTCTCCCGCAAATTGCACGCCACCGAGTACGAGCACACGACCGCTCGGAGTGTCTTCAAAACGGTGAATATCAAAACCTTGTCCGACGCGTATTGCAGTAGCCATCTTGTTCTCCTTACACTTCGGTCCGTGCGGTAGCACGAGCCCATTCCAAATCCTCTGGAGCGGTGAGTTTGCGATTGAGTGCCTCACCAGCAACTACAACAACTCGCTTACCTAACAGCTCGACAAGTGTCGCGTCATCAGTTCCCTCCGGGCACGAAGCGTGTGCCTCACGCAAAATTGCGGCACGAAAAACTTGCGGAGTTTGCACCGCCACTAATGACGATCGGTCTGGAGTGTTGACAACAATATTTTGTGCATCGACTTGTTTGATCGTGTCGGTGACACCAATTGCAGGCACAGCACCATCGGCGCCATTGTGCACTTGAGAAATAGTCTCTCTAAATAAATGTTCAGTGGCAAAGGGTCGCGCCGCATCATGAACGCAGATAATCGTTGCTTCTTGCGGCACTGCATTTAGCCCACAGCGCACTGATTCACTGCGAGTTTCGCCACCTGCAACCTGGCCTTCACCCAAAGCGGCGTCGGGTGGTAGCACCACAATTACACCTGCACTCACTGCACTTGCGGTAGCAACCGACCAGTCCAAAACTCGTCGATCTCCAAGCATTGCAAACTGCTTCGGACTCCCAGTTTCGCCACCTGCAACCTGGCCTTCACCCAAAGCGGCGTCGGGTGGTAGCACCACAATTACACCTGCACTCACTGCACTTGCGGTAGCAACCGACCAGTCCAAAACTCGTCGATCTCCGAGCATTGCAAACTGCTTCGGACTCCCAAATCTGGCACCCGATCCAGCGGCCACGACGATTGTCCAAACAATCTCGTTAGGCATGGTTGTCACGCTCATTTAGGGTAGTACCGTCATAACTTCATGACACACGAAGACATACTCTCCAACACTGCTTTCTTCGCAGAAACACCGACAGAAGCACTGACAGCGATTGCTGCTTCGGCCAAGTCCCAAACGCTCCAACGGGGTGACGTGTTGTTCAATGAGGGCGATGTCCCAGACGCACTGTTTGTCGTTCTCAGTGGACGCATTGCAATTGCTATTGGTAACAAGCCGCTCGACAGTCGCGAAAGCATGTTGGCGCTCATGGAAGACGGCGACTTGTTCGGTGAACTTGGTTTGCTCGACAATGGCTCGCGCAGTGCAATGGCTCGCGCGATTGAGACATGTTCCGTTCTGCGTATTCCATACGAGCCAGTTGTGGAACAGATGCGCCTGCACCCGACCATGTTGTGGGGTGTCACCAAGTTGCTTGCGACTCGCTTGCGCGTGATGGACGAGGTTTTGGCTGACAGTGTTTTTCTTGACGTCACTGGCCGCACTGCAAAGCGTTTGCTCGAACTCTCCGGTGGCAGCGACGATTTCGTGTTGCCTGTCACGCAAGAAGAGTTGGCTGGCATGGTTGGCGCATCGCGCGAACGTGTCAATAAAGCCATTGCAAGTTTTATTCGACTCGGTTGGCTCAAGCAACAAGATCGTCGATATCACATCATCATGCGTGACCGCATGACAGTTCGTTCTAGCTAGTTAAGAGCCAGTCGCGTGTGCGACTAAAAGCATCCTGTGCATCGTCGACACGATGTGCCGGACGTGCTGCATCATGAGCAAACCCGTGGACGGCTTCGGGGTATTCCTGCACAGTCACTCCTACAGCACGCAACTCCATCACCTGATCAGGTGGTGTGTAGGGGTCAAGTGATCCGATGATCGCAAGCACTCGATCGGCATTGCCGCCCTCGAGATAAGCAAGTGGATCGCCTTGCGTGGCACTCATCCAACCTTCCGGAATATGAATCATTCCGTAGAACGACGAGATCCGAGCAAATCGATCACTTCGCGCAGCTTTGTGACAATACATTCCGCCCATGCAAAACCCCATCAAGCCAACTCGATCTATCCCAAGTGCATCTGCCGCTTCGTGCATGTCACGAAGAATTTCGTCATCATTTAGTGACGGCATGACCGCCATTCGCTCAGCGATGTCGGCCGACAACGTTTGATCAGCAAATGGCTCAATCGCAATGACCGCCATTTGCCACTCGCGTGCAAGTCGTGCAACGAGTTCGTCAAATAGTGGTCTCAATCCAAAGATGTCAGGCATGATCACAAGCCCCATGACTGGGTTGGTCACGCTCAAATCAATTTCGGCAGGAGTTCCTGAGGGCAATGTGATTCTCATAGTTCTCAATCTTTGCAGCATTAGTAATCCCGATGTTGCTTACGGCGTTGCTTGCGGTGAGACCTGCGGTGAGTGCTGTGCGGATCATCATCTGCATGACCACACAAACAGCACGCACTTGCACACGTCCAACAACCATCATTCACCCAACCGGCAAGTCGTCCACAGTCCGCTCACTCGTTCAGGAGTGGTCGGCTCTCTCAATCGCACCGTCCACACTCCGGCGGGTCAATGGATGGGGGCTTCCAGGTAAGCGGGTTGCCAATCTTGACGAAGTTCTCATACGAGCGGGCTTTGGTCTTGAAGCAACCGATTCGGTCGGCGATCAATACCTCTTCAAACTCGTTATCCGCGCCGCAAATGACGAGCTCGCAACCCGCATTGTGTTGCAGAGGCTTCTGCCACCTCTTATTTCCATTGCTGCTCGACGCGGCAAGTTAGCTCGCGGAGGGTTTGACGAGGCTCTCACCGACACAGTTGCTCAAGCCTGGATACAAATCCGCACATATCCAATCAACAAGCGACCGATCAAGATTGCATCCAACTTGGTTCGTGATTCTGAATACTTTGCGTTTGTGCGCGACAGTCGCCTCAAACAACTTGCCGTTGCATGGGGTGACGATGTGATTGACATGATCCCGACCCCAGAAACTGAAGTGAATTCTGAAGACGAGCTCACCAATTTGCTCACGGAAGTTGAAAACTGGAATTTAGGAACTCGTTCTCTCAGCGTGTTACATCAACTTGCAGAGGGCAAAAGTTTTCGTTCTATTGCCACCGATGCTGGTGTCAATATCCGCACTGTGCATAGTTGGAGAAGTACTGCTATTAGCGAGTTGCGTGAACAAATGCAGTGTGCTGACTAAGTTTTGCGCTTCGTAGTCGCAATGAGTTACTCACTACAAACACGCTCGACAAAGCCATAGCAAGTCCGGCCCACATTGGATTCATGTATCCAAGTGCGGCAAGCGGTATCGCTGCAGCGTTGTAGGCAAATGCCCAAAATACGTTGGCACTGATCGTGCGCAGTGTGGCACGCGAAAGCAAGATCGCATCGGTAACCAAACGTAAGTCTCCGCTCACAATGGTGAGATCGCTCGCACTCATTGCAACATCGGTACCAGTGCCCATCGCAATTCCCACATCGGCTTGTGCAAGTGCTGCCGCATCGTTTACTCCGTCGCCCACCATCGCGACTGCGTAACCACGCTCTTGCAAGTCTGCGACGACACGCACTTTTTCCGCAGGCAACACACCAGCAATCACGTGTTGATCATCGGTCTCAATTCCGACTTGCTCTGCAACTGCCAATGCAGTAGCCAAATTGTCACCCGTCAACAACACAGGTCGCAATCCAAGCTCGCGCAATGATGCAATGGCGGCCGCACTATTGGTCTTTGGTCGGTCGGCTACCACGCACACTGCTTTAGCCATGCCGTCATATGCAACCAACACCGCAGTGTTGCCAGAGTCGCGAGCAACTTTCAAAGCTTCGCGTAATGGGCCAGAAATAATCACGGTGCGAGAGTTGAGCAGCTGCTCGCCACCCACCATGACTCGATGACCGTCAACAACACCAACTGTTCCCTGCCCAGCGATTGACTCAAATTGTTGCACGCTTGCCAGGCTTCCCAATTCGGCGCGGGCGGCAGATGCAATTGCTTTGGCAACTGGGTGTTCGCTTGCAAATTCCAATGCGCCAGCGAAGCCCAACACTTCGGCGCGAGTTGCGCCAGATGCCACCACAACATCAAGTAGCTGCATTACACCAGTAGTTACTGTGCCAGTTTTATCGAAAACCACAGTGTCAATGCGGCGAGTGCTTTGCAATACGTCGACACCTTTAATCACGATGCCCATTTGCGCAGCTCGTCCGCTGCCCACCATCAACGCAGTTGGAGTCGCAAGTCCAAGTGCGCAAGGGCAAGCAATGATGAGCACTGAAACTGCTGCTTCGAATGCATCTGCTAGGCGTTCAATGTCATCGCCCATGAAATACCACGCAACAAATGTGGCCAGCGACAACAGGATCACAGTTGGAACAAACACACTGCTCACTCGGTCGGCAAGTCGTTGCACGGGTGCTTTCGTGGATTGTGCATCGCGCACAAGTTTGGTGATTTGCGCAAATGTCGAGTCAGCGCCAACTCGACGCGCACGCACTACTAATCGTCCGGTCAGGTTCACCGTTGTTCCCGTGACTTTGCTACCTACTTGCACATCAACCGGCACGCTTTCGCCAGTGAGCGTTGATGCATCGACGCTTGACGTACCTTCCATAACAATGCCGTCTGCAGCAATGATTTCGCCAGGGCGTACAACAATCATGTCGCCGACCCGAATCAAGACCGCATCAATTGTTGTTTCTTCGCCGTCACGCAAAATTGTTGCGGTTCTCGCACCCAGCGCCAGCAATGCTCGCAATGCATCACCCGCACGGCGCTTTGCGCGCGCTTCAAAATATCTGCCCGCCAGTAAAAAGATGGTGACGGCTACGGCCACTTCAAAATACACATGCACACCACTGCCCATGCTTGTCATCGAGTCGTGCACCGATTTGGTAGCTGCATGCCCCCACACGAGCGCCCACATAGACCATGAAACTGCCGCAACGATCCCTAGCGAAATCAATGTGTCCATCGTTGTTGTGCGATGGCGAGCATTCATCAATGCAGCTCGGTGAAATGGCCACGCACCCCATGTCACAACAGGAGCAGAGAACGCCAGCGCAAACCACTGCCAATTCGCAAACTGCAACACTGCAAACATTGACACCAGCGCAACTGGAACGCCCAATGCAATGCTCACTGTCAAACGCGACTTGAGCATTGCGACGCGCTCACGAACCTCTGCGTCCAACATGTCCGGTGTTGTTTCTGCGAGCGGTCGTGCCCCGTAGCCAAGTGACTCAACGAGGGACACAAGTTTTATGGTGTCGACTTGCGAAGCGTCAAAGGTGACTCGTGCAGACTCGGTCGCAAAATTGACGGTGGCTTCAACCCCTTCGAGGTGGTTGAGGCCTTTTTCAATCGTCATCGCACACGCGTTACACGACATGCCAGTGATCGAAAGATCCAACTGATTCGCAGAGGTGTCCACTGTGGTCATCGCCTCTAGTCTCGCCCCGCGAGACGGCCGATCAGTTGATTAAAACTTGATGTTTGAGTTCTGCTCGCCGTAACCAGTGAACGAGTCAACTGCGTTCATCACCGCGAGGTGACCAACTAGGGCAAGAGCCAGAACGATAATTGCTGCTGTAATCATGCTTTCCAGTATGGCACCATATCTGGCTATGCGATTACCTTTGGGTAAGTATCTCTAAATTAGATACCCCATATCACGCCATATTTCTGCAGTGGGTCGCCAGGGGCTCGAACCCTGGACCTGCGGATTAAAAGTCCGTTGCTCTACCAACTGAGCTAGCGACCCGACTTGCCAACAGACTAGTTGCTCGCAACAAAAGAACCTCAATCAGATTCAACTCTCGTGCTTGACTGTTGCGGTGCGTTTCCTCCCCAACCTCAATTCCACTCGACGCACCATCTTGCTCTCTACTTGGGGGTTGTTCACTGGCCTCGCACTGTTGCTCGTTACCGCGGGCGTATTCAGCACACTCGTGGGTATTCGCGCCGAACTCAAACATCTCCCTACTTTGGTCAGTGGCGGAATCACCACCGCTTATTACGCGGGCTTTTTGCTCGGGTCTTGGTACACGCTTCGCGCACTCAAACAGGTTGGTCACATTCGTGTCTATGCAGCACTCGCCTCACTGCTCAGCGCATCCGTACTGATCACCGGCGTCTATGACTCTCCACTCGTGTGGATCATCATGCGCAGCAGTACAGGTTTTTGCTTTGCGGGCTTGTACGTCGTAGCCGAGTCATGGCTCAATGGTCTTGCTAGCAATACTTTTCGCGGTCGCCTGCTGGCCATGTACAACGTCGTAACTATCGGTGCATATGGTGCGGGTCAGTTGTTGGTATTCAATTTTGATGCGCGCACACTCACGGGCTTCGCATTCGCTGCTGTCGTTTCATCGCTCGCTGTCATCCCCGTTGTGATGTCTGAACAAGCAGCGACTCCTCAGGTTGAAAACAATACGCACATCACGATGCGCGAACTTGCAAAAATTGTTCCAACAGGTGCTGGCACCATTTTGCTTGTTGGTCTTGCACACGGTGGCATGCTCGGCATGGCTGTCATCTTTGCAACACGTGAAGGTCTCAGCGTTGGTCGCGTCGGCATCATGATCGCTGCCATCAACCTCGGTGGAATGGCGCTTACTTGGCCTATCTCTTCGGCATCAGACGACATTGACCGTCGGATTATTGGAGTTCTCAGTTCACTCGCAGTAATTGTCATGGGCTTGCTCATGCTCACTCAAGAGCCAAGCAGTTGGCTCACAACTGCACTCCTGTTTGCAATTGGTGGTTTCAGTTTTCCGTTGTATGCCGTCGGTGGTGCTTACACGAACGATTGGGTGTCACAAGAACAAATGGGTGCTGCAGCATCGCAACTCGTCACGCTGTACGGCTTAGGCGCAATGATCGGCCCACTTGTCGCTGCTCCATTTCTTGACATCATCGGCACGCAGGGTTTTGCGTGGTCAATCATTTCGTTGCATGCATTGATCTTGTTATTCCTTATCTATCGCATCCGCGCGTGGCATGCGCCGGTTACGACAAAACATTGGGACGATGTTTCATTTCATGGACGCGCGTTTTTTATTCCGGCCACCATCGTCTCGCTTGGTGTTAACCGACGCGCGAAATAAGTACACCAACGCCAGCAAACTGCAAGATGCCAGCGACCACGGTGAATACATGCCAGATTTCATGAAAGCCGAAAATCTCTGGTGAAAGCTTTGGTTTTTGCATGTAGAACAGCACGGCGCCAACGGTGTAGACAATTCCACCGAGCGCGTATAACAACAAGCTGGTGAAACCAGCACGGTGATACGCCCACGGCAAAATCACGAGCGCAGCCCAACCAATAATCAAATACAACGCGTGACCAACGCGCTTTGCTTTCCACGTGATTTTCAAACCCATTCCAACCGCTGCTGCAGCCCAGATCGTCAGCAAGAACGGCACTCCAACTTTGCGTGGCAAGGCGAGCAAACACACTGGCGTGTACGAACCGGCGATGAGCACATAGACCATCGCATGGTCGAGTTGTTGCATCGTTCGCTGGCCTTTTAACGAGCGAGTGAACAGGTGATACGACGCAGAGGTTGAATAGAGCGCGAGTAGTGATAACGCATAAATACCGACAGCTAAGCGCGCAATACCAGCTGGCGTTACAAGGGTGAGAATAATTCCGGCGGGAATCGTGACCGCGACTGCAATTGCATGAATGCGCCCGCGCCAGCGTGGGCGCCACTTGCCTGTCGAGTGCTGAAACACTGGAATATGCGGCACTGGTTCACCTCCTTGTGACAGCGTAACCTTGGCACATGACCTACAACTTTGATCGCTTTTTAAAATACGACGAGATGGTGTCGTGGTTGCACGATTTACAAAAGCAATTCCCTGGTCTTGTTGCGCTCGAAACATACGGAAAGTCACACAAAGGTCGTGATTTATGGATCGCTACGGTGACCGATACGTCAACTGGAGCGCACAACACCAAGCCTGCGCATTGGATTGATGCCAACATTCACGCCACCGAGGCGACAGGAAGTGTTGCCGCATTGTTCATCTTGGAATACCTCGCCAACAACTTTGGCAAGCACGATCAAGTCACCGAAGCGTTGCGCACACGCACGTTTTATATCGTGCCCCGAGTCAATCCAGATGGCGCAGAAGATGCGCTTCTCGATCGACCCTTGTATCACCGCTCAAGTGTGCGCTCATGGCCTTGGCGTGATGGACATCGTTGGCCGGGACTCAGTGTTGAAGACATTGATGGTGATGGAACTATTCGCACCATGCGCATACCTGATGTTGATGGTGCGTGGATGGAACACGATGAAGATGCTCGCGTGATGGTTGCTGTTGGGCCACTCGGTGCGCCTGTCGGAAAAATTCGCTATCGCTTACTTGACGAAGGTCTTTTGGAGAGTTTTGACGGCTTCACGATTCCACTGCCACGCGATCCGGCAGGACTCGACCTCAATCGCAACTTCCCTGCGGGTTGGGGCACCACCGTGCTCGGTTCGGGCGACCATCCGATGTCGGAACCAGAAGTAGATGCGCTTGTGCGCGCTGCTCGCTCACGTACCAATGTCTGCGGATACAACGCATTCCATACTGCCGGCGGTTTCATGTTGCGTCCATCGAGCACGCGAGCCGATTCGACACTGCCACCGTTTGACATTTGGGTGTTTAACGAACTCGGCAAAGTTGGCGTACAACACACTGGTTATCCGGTGCACTCGGTGTACGAAGATCTCACATGGGACAAGAGCGACACCATGAGCGGTGCGGGCGACGACTGGGCTTACGAACACCTCGGCGTGTTTGGTTGGACGACCGAGTTTTGGGACGCGATTTATCACGCAACAGGAGAACACTCACCCACAGATGTTTGGTATGTGGGGCCAACACCCGAGCAAGATTTGGCGGTGTGTAAATGGACAGACACACATGCACCTGGCTCATATGCCGCGTGGAAGAAATTTGATCACCCACAACTCGGAGCTGTAGAAATTGGCGGCTGCGACTTCTTTCGTACGTGGACAAATGCGCCTCCATCGAAATTGCGTGACGAAGTCAAAGAGCACGTGCACTTCGCACTCTTTCAAGCACTTGCATCACCGCGAATCGAGATCAAACTTGCCGATGCGCAGTCGGTTGGCGACGGCGTATGGCGAGTACGTATAGGCATTGCCAACACGGGTTGGCTCGGCACAGAGATCAGTGCATGGGCGCACAAGCACAACATCGTGCTACCTCTGACCGCGCAAATAGACGGTGTGGCAGTTAGCGATCTTGTTGATGGCGCACCTCGCGTAAAACTTGGTCAACTAGATGGTCGAGTGCGCTTTCGCGTCAGCGGAGATGCAAAAAGTGATGGAACTCCAGACCGCGTGATGCACACGTGGCTCGTGCGTGGCAAGAAAGGTCAGACCGTAACGCTGACCGCGACTCATCAACGTGCGGGAACCGCAGTTGCAACGGTGGTCTTGCCGTAACGATGGTGTGACTGCAAAGCGCGCAACATAATAAAGAGCGCGCTCGGCACGATAACTACGTTTGGTGTTGCCACGAAGAGATCACCAATCATCAGTCCGTAAATACCCCACGACACTGACATGATGACGACCATTGCAAATGTGGCTACCGAGACGCCAACAAGATGGGTTGTGCGTGCTGCGCGAATTGCTTGCGGCACGATGCCAGTGCCACCGACAACCACTGCGATTGGACCAAGTACGTCTCGAGAAACAGCACCAGAGACAATTGCAACAACAATTACTCCAGTCAATACACCGACAACCCGTTGCCACGTCACAGCACGATGGCGCACCTGAGCAATAATTACCGTTCCAAAACCAACGATCGTCATTACGTTGGCTGTGACCACCAGATAGGTATGTGCAACAATCCCATAAACGACCCACAAAATTGAACCGCTCAAACTCTGCATCTGCGAAAATACAGAAACCCCTTCAACGGTGTTGCGCCGTACTACTCGGTAAGCCTGAGGAATCGTAAAAGTAAACGAAAGGCTGATACACCACAGGCTGAAAACATCGCGGAAACTCACTTCGCAACCATAGGTCCTGTCGTTAGCGTAAATGGGGTCATGATGACCACTTATGCCGTGAGCCTGCCGACCAAGAAATGGTCCGAGGAGATTCGTCAGGCGTGCAACGACAAAGTGAAGGACTGGCTCAATCGTCAATTTCCGTCTGACCGCATGCCAGCAAATATGCGCATCCGAGTCAGGCAATCACCCGATGATGAAGTCTTTCGTGCCGAAATTTCTGAGACATTTAAGGCAACAGGGTCGGGGCGTACAACAACGATCACGATTGCGCCTCACCGCGGCCAATTGGTTTTTGATGTGCGCATGCGACATATCGCCGGAAAAGATTCCGTAGTACCGCGTCGACCCGCAGAAGTTCCACCAAAAGCATTGCTGCAGCTGTGTAGCGATATTTCACAGATAGTCGAGGTGTATGACGCCGAGCGTCGCATCGCTCCACTAGTTCGCATCATTGCCACCACCGACGATGGTCAGGCGCTCGGTGCAGATTCTTTGGATGCGCTTTCGCGAAGACTTCCGATCATCATTGAATACACAGCAGGAAAAAATCTAGAAGCCTCGCTCACCGCACAACTCGCTCATGATCTGTTGGGAATTGCACACATCGCACACGTCACCACCCCTGACGCACTCAAGGCCTTTAATGCTTATTGCGGCGCGCAAACACTGAGCGAGCAATACATCACGATCATGTGGCCGCAGCCCGTAAAGCCAACTGTGGTTGCGACCTCTCAACCTAAGCGTGAACAAATTGCCGCGATGATTATTGACGCAGCAACCATGCAGCCAGAATTGCCTATTCAGGCACCACCGCGTGCGGCTCTAGGTCGGCAAGTGCAGAGCCCTATCGTTACCGAAACAAATGCTGGTGCAGACATTGCATCGCTGAAAAAGACAATTGATTTGCTGCACAAACAGATTGATGAAAAGCAATTTCATATCGACCAACTCGACGAATTGCTAGCTGAGTCTGATGAGCAAAATGATGCACTGGTTGATGACTTGGATGAACGTGAAACGCAAGTTGATTCATTAACTGCAGATAACACTCGCTTGCGAGAAAACATTGATGCGATAATTTTGCAGAAGCTCGACCTTGAAGCTGAGCTCGATCGCAAAGCACCTGGCGCAATCCCTCGAACTGTGCTGGATGCTGTGCATAAAGCATCAAAGGAATGCGGCAACCTTGTCTTTTTGAAGTCAGCATTCGAAACCGCTGATGCGCTTCAGGGACCTGACCCAGTGCGGCTCTTGAGCGATCTCAAGAAGCTCGAACTTGTTGTGCAGGCCTGGAGGTCAAATAAGTTTTCGTCAAGTGCGGGGCTTGGGTCATACATGCGCG
>Ga0194055_10000370_pt1 | contig 35653 bp, 31 predicted proteins | sample SepL449m_MetaG_FD_155482 | JGI IMG/M metagenome (GOLD analysis project Ga0194055, IMG submission 155482) | Anoxic zone freshwater microbial communities from boreal shield lake in IISD Experimental Lakes Area, Ontario, Canada - Sep2016-L442-9m | ecosystem: Environmental > Aquatic > Freshwater >... | reverse complement strand
CACAATTCGCGATTGCAATCGCGAATTGTGCGGCCATCGCCGGCAGAGCATGTGGAATCACGACACCATCTCGCTGCAGCAGGGAGAAGGCGATCAGAAGCGTTGCGAAAAGCACCGCGACTGCCACTGCCGGCGTGTACTGCGCCCATGACGTGCGACTCATGAGCACGATCGAGGCAATCACCGCAACGAAGGCGCTGGCTTGCGCAGTCCACAACGCTCGCTTGCGACCTTGGAATTCAGTGAATTGTGACAGCAGGTTTTCGGGGACACTCAAGGCCCATCCGATGCACGCTAGGGCGATCCATGTTCCCGTGCCTGCCCAACTCGGCCCAAGAAGCAGCGCAACGACGGGCTCTGCCATAGCCGCGAGGAAGCCGAGCAAGAGCGACGACGAAGCCCAGCCGAGCACCACCAGATCGCGCACTGCAACCTGCAGTCGCGAGGGTGCCAGTTCGCGGAACTCGGGAACGACAGCCTTGCCCAGAGCACCCGACAGTTGCTGTGCAGGAATGGCAGCGACGAGGTTGGCCCGAGTGAACTGCGCGTATGAGTCGGACGACAAATTCCGCGCTGCCCAGTATGAAGGAATCGTGGTGAGCGCGTAGGCGCTGAAACCCAGCGGAGTAATGCCCAGAGTGAAACGTATTTCCTCACGAGCAGCACGAAGTGGTCCGACACGAGGGAAGCGACCCAAGCTCATCCATGTGAGCACCAGAGTGGCAATCGCTGCCACCGCGAGCGACGCGACCAAACTTTGGGGTGTGCGAAACACAACGACAAGCACGGCCCCCACCGCAAATCCTGTGAGTTGAGCGGATGCCTCAATCGCCGCCGCCCGCTTCCCTCGACCGTCGCGACGCACCAGCGTTGCGCCAACCAAACCGAGCGGTGTGATCAGCGCAAGGGGCGCACACAGGCGCACCACGGCGCCACTGCCCTCAACTCCCGATACTCGATCCCACACGTACGAGAGCAGCACCATCGCCACCGCACAGAGCAAACCCACCAAAGTGATGAACAGGAGGTAGCCGCGTTCACGCTCACGCTCCCACTCAGGAGCACGCAAGATTGCCGACGCAACCCCCGCTGACGTTGCCACGGCAATGAGCGACAGCGCCAGTAGTGCGGCCGCGTATGGGGCGTATCCGGCGGGACCGATAGCTCGTGCCGTGACCGCGGTGTAGGCCACTTGAGCGATGTTTCCCACGATGCCCACAGCACCAAACGACGCCGCAAATCCGAGGACGCGACGCGATCCGACTGTCGACTCACTCACAGGCACGTCCTCGTGCGGCGTTGGGGGGGACGGGCTTCACAGTGCAGCAACCCTTGTAAGTTGGGAGTCTACGGCAGATGCGCCGCCGATCTTCTCATGCGATCCGGCCCGGTCACAGGTGGAGGTGAGTCAACTGACAACCGAGTCTGAGCCCGCCACGATTGCCACGACCGTCACTGTTGTCACCGTCAACCGCAACCACCGAGAGGGACTGAAGCGCACTGTCGAATCGGTGGTCGCTCAAAGTTACCCCCACGTCGAGTGGCTCCTTGTCGATGGCGCCAGCGACGACGGTTCGGTCGAACTCGCCCGGGCGCTGAGTTCGTCCATCAACGCAACGCTGATCAGCGAACCAGACGAGGGCATCTACGACGCCATGAACAAGGGGCTGGCCGCGTCATCAGGAGACGTCGTTCTCTTTCTCAATTCGGGCGACCAGTTCACACATCCCCATGTCCTGACCTCGGCCATCCGGCGACTGGCTCGCAGCGGTGCCGCGTGGGGTTATGGCGGCATCAGACTGCTCGACTACGACGGCGTGCCTGAGTACGCGTACTTCCATGCCCCCTTCCGCTTGGATCTCCTCGCTGCCGGCTTACGCATCGTGCCGCATCAGGCAACGTTGATGCAGCGCACGCTGCTCGAATCCCTCGGCGGGTTCGATACCTCGTTCGGAATCGCCGCCGATCAGGAATTGCTCTACCGGGCGGCCCTCATTCAGACACCGGATGTCTGGATCGAACTCATGGCCGATTTTGAGGCAGGCGGTGCAGGATCGTCACGCGCCCCCCACTCCTTTCCGCGCGACATGGGACGTGCGCGCGCGGCGTCGGGCGTACCCCTCGGTGGAAATCGCGTGACCGACGTGCTTGCGACATGGACCGCGGTCGGCGTTCAGAGTGGATTGACGTGGCAGTCACGACTACGCCAACGCCTGCGATCGCGCATGACCTCGTGAGCACCCTTCTGCTGGGCGTCACGACCTGTCAACGACCACTGTTACTCGAGCGACTTCTTGCGTCACTGGCAGCATGCGAGGGTCTCGAATCCTGCTTCGACCGCGTGGTCATCATCGATAATGAAGCACCCGGAACAGCTGCCAAGGCGGCACGCACTGCTCGCCTTCCGATACCTGTCGACTACCGGGTCGAGCACACGCGGGGATTCTCCAGCGCACGCAATGCCGTACTCGACGCCCGGGCACCGGGCGAGGCCGTCTGTTTCATTGACGACGACGAGGTTGCGACTCCTGGCTGGGCGATGGCCATGCAGCAAGCTCACATCGCTCATCCGCGTGATGTCATCATGGGCTCAATTCGCGTCGAGCATGCTGGCTGGCCGAGTCACAGAACTCAACTTCCTGAAGGCTCGCTCATTCGGCACAACCACGCCAGCACCGGCAACACTCTCTTCCCGTCCTGGCTATGGGACGACGCCACACTTCGCTTCGATCCCCGATTCGATCGAAGCGGCAGCGAGGATCTCGATCTGCTCCTTCGCATCGAGGATCTCGGCGGGGCCATCCGGTGGTGGCCATCGGCCGCGTGCATTGAACCGGCCCAACCCGAGCGCGCGGGATTCGACAACTACCTCATGGTGCTGGAGGCCGCGGCCGCTCGCTACGCGGGCATTATGCGCGCACGCCGCGAACGACGTCTGCGCCTTACCGCGTCAGGTCTGTGGAAGACGACGTCGGGTTCAGTGATCGCTGCCGTCACCCGAGGTGACCGGCGCGATGAGGCCCGCCGGGTCGCCACCCTCGGCCGCGGGATTCTCACCGGACTGACGACGCCGCTCAATCTCGAAAGCCGCTACAAGCGCAACCAGTAACGCCATCACCGCGACGTTCGTACCTGAAGGCGGCGAGAACAACGCATCCCACAGGTACTTCGCTAGAAGTACGACCGAGCCGAGCACGCCTGCGGCACCGAATCGCCGCGCACTCCACGCGACCAGCAGGAGGCCTGCAGCCAGCGCCACCCCAAACGGAATCACCACCAGTGGCCCACACCAGAGCCAGTACTGAAAGAGTCCCGAATGCAGGTAGATGCCGTGACCTTCCGCGGCCCAGTACGACTGAATCTCGTTATAGGTGTTGACGAGGAAATAGCCCCTCTCCGCGGCAGTGGGGTTCTGATCATTGACGCTGTTGAGGGTGTACTCGAGGGCAAGCCGATCGCGCACCTGAACAATCTCAGGCGGGAGCACCGGGTCAGGGCCCAGCCCGAGCACCGGCACATGGGGCAGTACCTCCAGCGCGAGACGGAATTCGGGTCTACCCCCGAGCAGGATTCCGCCCGCCGCATTGGACTGTCGTTCCCACTTGATCTGCTGGTTACGGCCGAGCACACCCGTTGATGCGGCCACGCCGTACACAGGAATGGCTAACGCGACCAGAACCACTGTGCCAACTGCTGAAAGCACAAGCGCCCGACGTGGAACCCAACGGTCAGCGACGAGATACAGAACGGCCGCGATGACTGCGACAGCAACCTGAAGAACTCCAGATCGCAAGCCCGTGACCAAATCAAGCACGCCAACAATTGCCACAACAGTCACTGCCCACACGCGGTGTCGAGAGTGCCAGGCAATGGCAGCGAGCACGATGGCCAGAGGCGTGAGCGCTGGACTGAGCGCGTAGCGCCACACGTCGTGGTCGGTGTCGGGAATGAGTCGATCGATGCTTCCGGAAATGGCACCGCCCACGAACACCGCGATGATCGCCACCGGCCACCGTCGCGGTTGTTGAACCAGATAGACCAGCAGTGCCAACGCCCCGATCAACACGAGCGGACGAGCCGCGGCCTGCCAAGCCCAACGGGTAGGACTGTCGTTGACCACCCACGCCGCAACACAGACCACACCCCACAGAACCGTCGCCGCGGCCATCACCCAGACGATGAGCGGAACGATGCCCCGCCGCACCAGCGGCCAGATCAGTGCGAATCCAACGACGGTGGCGAGTGTGAATCCCACGTTCGAGGTCGATCGCCCACCCCACGGCGGAAGCATGAATGCGAAGAGCCCGACCATGAGGGCAACGCCCCACCAGCGCATTCCGCCGCGCACCAGCGCCCAGTAGCCCTCGGCTACCCTGCGATCAGCCGCGTGTGGGCTGCTCAACCGAAATCACCTGAGTGATGGGAACGTCCTTCATCACCTCGACGGGCTCTGCCCCGGCAGCTCCCACGAGCAACCGAAGTCGAACCGCGCGAAGTACCGGCTGCGGATCGACCGTGAGCCGATACACACCGTCGGCGAAGGTGCCGGCCGGCAATCGGTAGGTCAAGCTGATCGTTGCGGACTGACGGGCCGCGAGCGTGCCGCCCGTGACCATGATCGTTCGTCCCAGACCGTCTGACCAGGCGCGTGAGGGCAGCCACCCTGCCGGGTGACTCAGTTTGGCGTCGACCGCACCCTGAGGTACATACGCCCACCATGCGCTGCGGTTGATGGCCGTCAGGTACCCCTTGTCTGAACCGTCGCCAAAACCTTTGGGCGTCTGGTTCAAGACCACCATCTTTTGCATCACCGTGGCGCCGCCATCGGCGTCAACAGTTGCCGTGATGGTGAGGTTGCGGCGAGAGAACACATCGGTTTTGCTGGCATTGGAGTTGGTTGAGAACCATGCCGCATGGTCACCGGTCGGCGAACTGACATGACCGCCGAGCCCGGCCTCGTCGATGGTCTTCTGCAGGGCGGCATCTTCAAGGCGCACCTGCACGTGCCGTCCCGGTGCAACAGTGGCAAGTTCCTTGATCAACTTGAAGGCACCCTCTCCACTCGACAATCGAGTGATGAGTTCGCCGGCCAGCACGTTATTGATCGACTGGCGCTCTCCGTTGGCACTACTGAACTTACGGTAGCTGTTAACCCACTTGTCGACGAAGTTGTCGGCTGTCACCTCGCCGAAGCCCGCCGTCGTAATCGGTCCGGTGGCACGCAAACCGGCGATGATGGCACTGGTATCAATGGCAATCACGCCGTCAACCGGGAGCTTGCCAGATGCCGCCCAGGCCCGCATGAGTTCCTCACCGGCCAACTCAAAATCTGGGTGCAGGTTGGAATTGACGAATCGACTTTGTTGATCACCAGACGGAAACGGCGTCGTCGTTGCATGGTGCCACGCGACAAGCGGGTTTCCGGGAATGATCTGAGTGCTCACTTGCCCGCGCTCACTGACGGTGAGCTTGCCCTTGTCGAAGGTCAGCAGTGCAACAGAGAGCGGGGCACCACCGCTGGGCCGCAATTCAGCCGAGTTGAGCACAGCGAGGAGATAGCGCTTGGGTGATGTAGCTCCGAGTGCGTCGTCAAGCCAAGGTAGCGCGCTCTCGACCGTGACAAGCGTCTGCTGCAACGGATCAACGACTTCGGCCATCTGATCGCGAGCATCGGCGAGCGTCGACGTTCCGAGAACGGTGCCGTGCACGTTGTTCAGATCAGACGTTGCCTGGGTGAGATCGGCGCGCGCACTCGACACCGCCGCAGCTAAAGGAGGAATTGCAGCAAGGTTGACTGAGCCACCCTGAAGCAACTTGGTCGTGCCTTCGGTACCGGTAGCAAGGGCGTAAGCATCGACCAACGACTCCGACGCATCGACCGTGTGCGAGGCGGCTGACACGAGCGAATCGACATCCCCCACCGCTGTACCTACCACCGGAAGCAGACCCAGCAGGCGCACCGGTGGCAGATTTGTTGCCGTGGAGGCCGAGTTAACATCGGCCTTCGCGGCGGCCACTTCAGTACGCGCCGTTGTCACCGACGAATTCTTCAGTGCCTCCTTGGCCGCCTCAAGGTGCCCCTGAGCGGAGCGGGCCGACAAGGCGATGGTTGCGAAGGCGTAGCCCGTCACGATGACGCTGAGTAGCCCGACGACAGCAAGGCCGATGACCACCCATGGCCACACCCGCCGACGTCGAACGGTGACATCAGGCTCGGACTCAGCCACCGGACTCCTTCGTCAATCGTTGGGAGGCGCCAGTTGGCCGCCCTCCTCTATGTGACGACCAGCGTACGTGCCTAGGTTCCATCTGTTACGACCCGACTAGCCCTCAACGCGCATCCGACGTACCGTGGAGACATGACACAGGAACAGCTCTACACGGTGGAACGGTCGTACGGAAAGTGGGAACTGCGCCGTTACGCGCCCCACGTGCTCGCCGAAGTTGACGTGCAGGCATCGTTTGAGAGCGCAGGAAGCATCGGGTTTCGTCCTCTCGTCTCCTACATTTCTGGCCGCAACGTGAGCGGCGAGAAGCTGGCCATGACCGCTCCCGTTATTCAGAGCGCGCCCAGCCGGGGATCGGGCCATGCCGTGTCCTTCGTGCTTCCCGCCGATGCAACCCTTGAGACAGTTCCTGCGCCCCAGGATTCGTCGGTGAACCTACGGGCCGTCACCGAGGAGTGGGCCGCGGCTGAGAAGTTCAGCGGACGATGGACGGAGAAGACCTGCGACGACGTCGAGCGACGTCTGCGCGCAGGAGTCGAGAAGGCTGGGCTCACTGCCAGCGGGCCGTCACGCTTCGCCCGCTATGACCCACCGTGGACGCCGTGGTTCATGCGCCGCAACGAAGTAGTGATTCCGGTGCAACCGCCGAACTAGACGATCCTCCACTGGAACGACACCACGGTGCTCACGGCATTGCTATCGCGCACCGTCACCGACACGTTCTTAGTGGCAGTGGAACTACTCGTCGTTCCGGAAATTAGGCCGGTCGTTGAGTTGATCGTCAGACCGGTCGGAAGGCCACTTGCTGAGTAGGTCATCGTCGCTCCTGGGTCGGTCGCCACGATCTGAAGGCTGACAACGGTTCGGCGAGCCGTGCTTTGCGCTCCCGGGTTGGTGACGACGGGTGCGGTCACGTTCCAGGTGAACGTCGTGGTGCCGAAAGCCGCACTCAGGTCAGTGGCTTTAGCCACCACGGTGTACGAACCAGCCGTGGTCGCCGTTCCGCTCATCGTGCCGGTCGTCGCGTTGATCGTGACTCCGGCAGGAAGTCCGGTAGCCGACCAGGTCAGCTTCTGCAGCGCCTGGTTGTCGGTTGCAGAGGCGGCCTGGGTGGCGGCCTTGCCTTTGCCACTGGACTTGGTCGCAATCGCAGTGACCGTGACCGTGTTACCCGCCAGGTTGCTGACGGTCCACGTGAACGACGCGCTGGCAACAGCGCCATCACTGGTCGTTGACGTGACCTTCACCGGCGACGACAGAATCGCGGCATTCGGCGTTCCGGAGATCACTCCGGTGGACGAGTTGATGGTCAGGCCACCGGGCAGGCCGGTTGCTGAGTAGGTGATGGTCTTGGTGATGTCAGACGCCGTCGCAGCAGCCGACACGCTCACCGGAGTGCCGATCGGTCCTGACTGGTTGCCCGGCGTCGAGTTGAACGTGACTGTTGTCGACGAGCTGGAGAAGATCGGCGCCGTGATGGCACAGCCATTGGAAACATTAGAGAAGTTGGCCTGCACCGGGAAGGAGCCGGTAGCGAGCGTGATGTTCTGGGCTCCGTTGGTGTAGGCCGGACCACCGACCCACGCGCACTTGTCACTGTTCTCGTAGCCCGCGGCGTCGTACCAGCCACCGCTGGGCAACTGGTCAGTGATGGTCTCGGCGTACTCATGGCCCTCGACGATGGTGACTCCATCTAGAGCTCCAGCTGCCCCGCTGTTGACGTAGCTGGCACCGCAGGAACCGCCGACGTCAGTCAGATACGGCAAGTTGGTGAACGCTATGGGGCCACCCGCGCCGCTGGTCACTCCATACCCGCCAGTGCCGTCGTGCCAAGCACACCACTGCAGCGGAGCATTGAAGCCGCCCGGGTGCAGTCCGCTGAAACTCACGACCACGTACTGGGCACTGCGATTGGAGGCCGCAGTCGTGTTACCGAACGAGACAGCGGTGTCAACCGCCACCTGAGCAATCTGAGTGTCGGTGGCCGTGGTGGGGGCGGCGGTCGCATTGGCATAACGCACACCCGCGAGCGCACCTCCCGTGGGATAACCGACATGGGGCGCACTCGCAGGACACACGGTCGCTCCGACTGCCACGCCTTCACATGACTGGGTCATGACTCCTGACCACAACTCACCGTTCGTTCCAACACCTTTCAGGAACGCCTGGACACGAGGCGCAACTCCGAGGGTGTCGTTGCTGAACGTTGCGTTGCCATTGCCATCGGTACCTTGGGCACCCCACTGGCTACCCCAGAAGACGACGTAAACCTTGGGAGCACCCGTGGTGACTCCGATGCCTCCGGTTCCGCCGTGGTAGGTCAGCAGTCCACTACCTTGCGCACCAGTTAAGGCTCGATTGTTCGCGCCCCGGAGATGGTGCTCGCCATGCTGGTCGTGATGACTTCGCAACTGCGTGGGCGGCACCAACTCGTAGGCACTTGCGGGAGCCACAAGCCCCATCGCGACAACCGCGCTCGAGAGCAATGCCAGAGCAACAACACCAGCAGGTCGCACTGACCGCATTCTCGTAGTCCTTTCCGGAACCATTGGGGCGTCGTCATACTACCCGTTACACACGCTTTGCAACCCCTCGCTGACCCATCCGTGAACGGTCGATGTGTACCCGGCATCAAATCGAGCAGAGAATCTGGCTCAACGGCCCCTCCAGGGGCGCCGCCCGCCTGGTCAATCGGCTGACCCGAGCAGCGCTCCGGGACCGCTGACGTCAAGCCCCCCATCGACAGTGAGGGTGGTACCCGTGATGTACCCACCTGCGGGCGAAGCGACGAACGCGATGGCACACGCCACCTCATCGGCTGTCTGCAGTCGACCAACAGGTATCACCGTCGAGACGGCCGCAGGATCGAGTCCGTACCGCTCCCACGCATCGGTGTGCACGATGCCCGGCGCCACGGCAGCACACCTGATTCCGTAACGACCCCACTCGACGGCGAGGGTGCGCATCAGTGATTCAACGCCTGCGCGAGCCGCCGACGAGTGCGACATGCCCGGCATACCGCGGTGCGGCGTCATGGTGACGCTCACGACGACACCGTTGTTCTGGGGAATGAACGCACGCACGGCGACCTGAGTCGTGAGATACCACACCGCTTCAAGATTCAATCGCGTCACCGCGCGAAAACCCTTGGCAGTGATTTGCTCGGCAGGTGCCACAAACTGACCGCCCGCGTTATTGACGAGGATGTCGAGTCCGCCGAGTCCGCCGAGTGCGTCGTCGGCGACAATGCGATCGAGTGCGTCATCGACCTGATCGGACTCACGGATATCGCACACCACCGGCACGATGGGCAGCGATCGCGCCGGAGCTAATGCCGCCGTCTCTTCCAAGGTTTCAATGCGCCGACCCATCACAGCAACGTGTGCCCCCGCACCAGCAAAGAGCAATGCGGTGGCGCGGCCAATGCCACTACCCCCGCCGGTCACCAACACCCGGCGACCCCCGAATGCGTCGCTCGAGAACATCGCGACTGCCTCTGGTGACGTAGGTGCGCTCATCTACTCAGGCTAACGCTGTCCGTCTGAGGCAGGTTGTCTGGCGGAACGCACCAACACGTGCGCAGCGATAGCCGCGGTGAGTTCGACGTACTCCCCTGCACTGCCAACGAGAGTGCCACCGTCGGAAGCCGCAACCTTGACGGTTTCACCTGGGAGGGCGCGGGCCTTAGCGAATCGCTCCATCAGCGCCGGGTCATCTTGCGCAGATTCACCGATGCGATGAATCGTCACCCACTCCGATCCGTCTCTTCCGAAGGTGGAAATCGGAAGGAGTTCGCTGGCGTCGACTGTTTCTTCACTCACGGGCACACCCGGAATCGGGTTTCCAAAAGGTGACACCGAGGGATGCCCCACGATCTCAAGAATGCGCTGTTCAACAATGTCACTCATGACGTGCTCCCAGCGGCACGCTTCGGCATGAACCGACGCAAGATCAAGGTGAAGGATCTGCACCAGCATGCACTCGGCAATTCGGTGACGACGCATTACGCGAGTCGCCAAGCGAAGTCCGGTGTCAGTCAGTTCAAGATGGCGGTCGTCCCTGATCGTGACCAGTCCGTCCCGTTCCATGCGCGCGACCGTTTGCGAAACGGTTGGTCCACTTTGGCCGAGCCGCTCAGCGATGCGTGCCCGCATCGGCACGACGCCTTCCTCCTGCAGCTCATACAGCGTTCTGAGGTACATCTCCGTGGTATCAATCAGGTCGCTCACTCGGCGCTCCTTTTCGACCATCGCCTCGGGCCAGGCACATCGCCCGTGCGGGCGCGGTCTGCCCCATTGTCACCTAGGCTAGGCCTCCATGCCGGCTGTCCTGTGGTTCCGACGCGATCTGCGCCTCGATGACAACCCCGCGCTGCTCGCTGCGGTGGCCCGATCACGTGCCGATGGTGACGGGCGCGTGGTCCCCCTGTTTGTGCTTGACCCGGTCTTGTGGGCGAGTGCGGGACCGATACGTCAGGCCGCAATGGTGGCGTCGATGCGCGCCCTCGATGCCTCGCTCGGTGGTCACCTTCTCATTGCACACGGCGCACCGGTCGAGGTGGTGCCACGGGTCGTGGCGGCAGCAGGCGCGCGCTCAGTGCACTGCGCCGCCGATTTCGGCCCGTACGGCCAGCGGCGTGATGCGGCGGTCGAAGCCGCACTCGCCCTCAGCGACATTTCGCTCGAACGTACCGGCTCGCCCTACGCAGTGGCGCCGGGACGAGTGGTGAAGGGTGATCAGACGCCGTATCGGGTTTTCACACCGTTCTACCGAGCGTGGCTAGCCCATGGCTGGCGCGCACCTGCCGATCAGTGCCCCAGCGATGTCGACTGGTGGATGCCGATCGAGTGCGACGGCTACCCCACGGCGCCCGCACTTGTCGGCACGCTGTTGCCGACGATGGGTGAGCAGTCAGCGCTCGCGCGCTGGGACTCTTTCCGTGTACACAAGGTGGCCGAGTACGGCGAGCACCGCAATAGGGCTGATCTCGATGGCACGACCCTGTTGTCCGCGGCACTCAAGTGGGGCGAGATTCATCCCCGCACGATGCTGTCCGATCTTGACGATTGCGACGGCGCCGAGGTGCTCCGCAAAGAACTCGCCTGGCGCGAGTTCTACGCCGACGTGCTTCACCATCATCCGGCGAGCGTGAATACAAGTCTTGATTCGCGCTTTGAGCAGATGGTTGTTGACGAAGGTGGTGCTGCAGAGCAACGGTTTACTGCCTGGTGTGAGGGCCGGACGGGTTATCCCTTCGTCGATGCAGGCATGCGTCAATTGCTCGCCGAGGGTTGGATGCACAACCGCGTGCGCATGGTGGTGGCGTCATTCCTGATCAAAGATCTCCACCTGCCCTGGTGGCGCGGCGCCCGGTGGTTCATGAGTCATCTTCGCGACGGAGATCTCGCGAGTAACACACACGGCTGGCAATGGACCGCCGGCTGCGGTACCGACGCCTCGCCCTACTACCGCGTGTTCAACCCAGTAACCCAAGGACTGCGATTCGATCCGAATGGCGACTACGTACGTCGCTACATTCCCGAGCTTCACCACCTTCAAGGCGCCTCGGCCCACGAACCCTGGGCTGCGATTGACGGGCACACCGAGGGCTACCCCGACCGGCTTGTCGATCACGCCCACGAGCGAGAGGAATCGCTGCGCCGGCTGGCCGCTCTGCCGCCGAGGGAGTGAATCTAGCGTCTGACACATCACTCAATCTCGTCACTCAATCTCGCTGACCCCTTCGAACAATTGGCGCGACGAACGCGCCGCCATTCCGGCTGCAGCGGCCATCACCTCCCTCGAGTGCGGCAATTCCACACCGCGCTCAACTGCTGTCGATGGCAGCAGCACTCGACCCCGCACAGATACCGCACGATCTTGATGTCGAAGCGGCACTCGAGGCACTCGAGGGCGCGGTGACGAGCGCTTTCATCCGAGGCACCAAGCCCGCTTAAACCCAGCGAGCTTGTTCAGCGCCATGAACGCCGCTCGTACGACAGACTGGCCTCGTGACCCGCATCGCTGTCCTTTCACTCAAGGGCGGCACCGGCAAGACCACCGTGACTCTCGGACTGGCGGGAGCCGCTGCCGCGCGCGGACGCACGGTTCTCGTGGTCGATCTCGATCCTCAGGCCAATGCGACCGCAGCCTTGGGTATCGACGACCCACCGTTCACGGTGAGCGACGCTCTGGCCGACGGTCGCCGCGGCATTGCCGCCGACGCGCTCATGCCCTCGACCTGGCCGGTGGCGGCCGGAGTCCACCGCGTACTGGTCCTTCCCTCCGAACGCTCCTTGGAACATCGATCGAGCACTGCGCCAGGTTCAAGTGCACGGCTGAGCCGCGTTCTGCACAAGATCACCGGAAGCGAGACGCTGACGCTGATCGACTGCCCACCAACCCTTGGCGAACTCACACGCAACGCCCTCGTTGCCGCTGACGCAGCCCTCATCGTCACCGATCCCTCGTATTTCGCTCTCACGGGAGCGGCACAGGCAGTGGAGGCGCTCGACATCGTGCGCACTTCCACCAATCCGCGACTGGTCGCTGCCGGCATCGTGGTCAACCGCGTGCGCTCGCGTTCGGCCGAGCAGGTGTTTCGCCTCGCCGAACTGCGCGAGGCCTACCCTGACTTGCTGCTCGATCCGGTGCTGACCGAAAGGGTCAGTGTGCCGGCGAGTCAGGGCGCCGGTGTTCCGATTCAGGCCTGGGCAGGGGCAGGCGCACGCGAAATCAGCCGCGATTTCGACCTACTGCTGAGCGCAATCGACAGCAGGCTCACCGCAACGCGCACACAACCTGCCGGAGGTTTCGCATGACCAATCCCCAGCCTCGTCCCGCACTGCAACGGGCTGCCGATTCGGGAACCAGTCCAGCAACCGCGGTCACGCACACCGCTGATGGTCCTGCCATTGATGCCCACTCAGCCGTTCCCACCTGGGCGGTACCACAGGGCAAGCAGGGCAAGAAGACCAAGTTAGGCACCGATGCGAAGGCTCCGAATCCGCGGAAGTCACACAAGCAGGACGCCAAACAGGTCGAGATAACGTTCCGGCTTCCGAAAGCGCAACGCAAGGCCCTCGACAAGCGTGCCGACGAGCAGGGGTACTCACGCGATGATGTGCTCGCGATGCTGGTGCGTGCCTGGCTTGAGGACTAAGGCGCTAGCCGTTCGATCGTCGACCACCGTGACGCGTCATCGAGCAGCGCGCCACCGGTCGACTCCGTCGGTGCCGGACCTGACCGCACGTAGCGCAGGCGATCATGCAATCGCGACTGTTTCCCTGCCCAGAACTCCACGCTCGTCGCCATCACCAGGAACCCGCCCCAGTGGTCGGGCAGCGGCACGGGCTCCGGCTCGGGCCATCGGGCAGTCGCGTCGGCGAACTCCCGCTCAAGAGTGTCCTCTCCCTGGATCACCGACGACTGTCGAGATGCCCACGCACCCAATTGCGCGCCGCGCGGCCGCGAGGCGAAGTACGTGGCTGATTCCTCGCGCGGCACTTCGACCACAGGGCCACACACGATCACTTGCCGAAACATCGAGAACCAGGGAAACACGAGGGAGGCCAGCGGAACGGACGCAAGATCGGAGGCCTTGCGTGATCCTCGGTTGGTGAAAAATGTGAAGCCGCGGCCGTCGACGCCCTTGAGCAACACGGTACGCGCCGAGGGTTCGGATCCGTTGGTCGTCGCAAGCACCATGGCGTTGGGCTCGGGAAGGGCCGCGGCCACCGCCTTGGCCAACCAGTTCTCGAACTGGGCCAGCGGGTTATCGGCAAGGTCGTTCTCGCTCAGGGGTTGATCGCCGTAACCAACACGCATCGCATGCAGTGGAGTGCCCTCCGCGGGAACAGTCACGCTCCCAGCCTAGTCGGGGTCGCCTCGACCGGAGTTCGGCTCACGCGCAAGAATGGATCAATTCCAGCAATGAGTCATCGAGCAGTTCGGAGTGAGAGATGGCCGACTTCGTACCTGGCCTTGAGGGCGTCATCGCCTTTGAGACCGAAATCGCCGAACCTGACCGCGAAGGCGGCGCACTGCGCTACCGGGGCGTCGATATTGAGGATCTCGTAGGCCGAGTTTCTTACGGAAACGTGTGGGGACTGCTCGTCGATAACGAGTTCAACCCAGGTCTGCCTCCTGCAGAGCCGTTTCCCATTCCGGTGCACAGTGGCGACGTGCGCGTCGACGTCCAGTCGGCGATCGCGATGCTCGCTCCCGCGTGGGGCCTGCACCAGCTGCTCGACACGTCTGACGCCAAGGCACGTGAAGATCTCGCCCGCGTCTCGGTGATGGCAATGTCGTTCGTTGCCCAGTCGGCCCGCGGTATCGGCGTGCCGATGATTCCGCAGCACGAGATCGACAAAGCTGACACCGTCGTTGAGCGCATGATGATCCGTTGGCGCGGCGAACCCGCACCCGATCACGTGCGTGCCGTCGACGCCTATTTCGTGTCAGCGGCCGAACACGGCATGAACGCGTCCACGTTCACCTCGCGTGTCATTGCGTCAACCGGAGCCGACGTCGCAGCAGCCATTTCCGGAGCGATCGGCGCCATGAGTGGCCCGTTGCACGGTGGCGCGCCCTCGCGCGTTCTCGGAATGATCGAAGAAATTGAGCGCACTGGTGACGCAGGCGCTTACGTTCGCAAGGTTCTCGACCGTGGCGATCGACTCATGGGGTTTGGTCACCGCGTGTATCGCGCCGAAGACCCGCGCGCGCGCGTGCTTCGACGTACCGCGCTTGAACTAAATGCTCCCCGGTACGAAGTTGCTATCGCACTCGAGCAGGCAGCTCTCGAGGAACTACGCGCCCGCCGCCCCGACCGCGTGCTCGAGACGAACGTCGAGTTCTGGGCCGCGATCGTGCTCGACTATGCCGAAGTACCGGCCCACATGTTCACGTCAATGTTCACCTGCGCGCGTCTGGCCGGATGGAGTGCGCACATTCTCGAACAGAAGAAGACCGGCCGGCTCATTCGTCCTTCCGCGCGCTACATCGGTCCCGCACCACGTCGTCCCGAAGCCGTTCCTGGCTGGGATGCCGAGATGGTGGCCCCTTCCGGCTACCACCCTTCCTAACCATCACCCTTCATCACCACCACAGAAGGAACCTCCGTGTCGCACCCCGTCATTCCCGCCAACCTCCTTCCGGTCGACGGGCGGTTCGGGGCCGGACCAAGCAAGGTGCGTCCTGAGCAGGTTGCCGCGCTCGCCGAAGTAGCCACCTCATACCTCGGTACATCCCACCGACAGAAGCGGGTCCGCAGTGAAGTTGCTCGGGTTCGCGAGGGACTTCGCCACCTGTTTTCGCTGCCTGCCGACTACGAAATCGTGCTCGGCAACGGCGGATCCACCGCGTTTTGGGAAGTCGCCGCGTTCGGACTCGTGCGCGATCGCGCTCAGTTCCTGACGTTCGGTGAGTTCGGTTCGAAGTTCGCCTCCTCGGTGAAAGACGCACCGTTCCTCGGTGAGCCCACCGTGATCACCAGCAACCCAGGTTCGGCGCCTTCCTTCAGTGCCGAGACAGGCATCGACGTGTACGCGACACCGCACAACGAGACCTCCACCGGCGTCGCCATCACACCGCAGCGCGTGCCCGGTGCCGACGAGGGTGCCCTCATGCTCATTGATGCCACCTCAGCTGCGGGTGGACTCGCTGTCGAACCCACTGAATACGACGTCTATTACTTCGCACCGCAGAAGTGCTTCGGAAGCGATGGCGGCCTGTGGTTCGCACTCATGTCACCCACTGCAATCGAACGCGCCGTCGAGATTTCCGAGTCTGGGCGCTACATTCCCGCATTCCTTGATCTTCAGACGGCGATCGACAACAGTCGACTTGAGCAGACGTACAACACGCCGGCCCTTGCCACCCTCTTGATGATGGGTGAGCAGATCGATTGGTTTAATACCAATGGCGGACTCGACTGGTGCGTCTCACGCACAGCTGAGTCGTCATCGATTCTCTACAACTGGGCCGAGCGCACGTCATACACAACGCCCTACGTCACCGACCCGGCCTTGCGTTCAGCGGTCATTGGCACCATCGACTTCGATGAGTCCATTGATGCGGCAGCGGTTGCCGCCACGCTGCGCAGCAATGGCATCGTTGATGTCGAGCCCTACCGTAAACTCGGACGCAACCAATTGCGCGTCGCAATGTTCCCGTCGGTCGAGCCGAGTGACGTTGACGCCTTGACGCAGTGCATCGACCACGTCGTCACCACACTCGAGTGAGTACCGAGACCAGCACGCGTCCCACTCGCGATCACGCGTCGCTGGTCAGTTACGCCCAGATCGGAGTTTACGGCTGGGTCCTTTACGCGTTCGGCCCGAGCGTTCCGTTGATGCGCGACGACGAACACACCACGAACGCGTTGGCCTCGCTGCACGGCACGTTGTTCGCTATCGGCGGCATCTTCGTGGCCCTGTCCGGACCGCGTCTGGCGATTCGGTTTGGTCGCGGTCAATGTCTTCGCATGGGCAGTGCATTCACCGCACTCGGCCTAGTCGTCTACTGTTCGGGTCTCCCCTTGCAGGTGACCTACCTCGGTGCCTTCCTGTTGGGAATCGGCTTGGGGTTCGTCATCGTGTTCGCCAACGCTCACATCAATGCCCATCAGGGAACCGCTGCGCCATCGGCACTTGCCGAAGCCAACACTTTCGGCGCTGTCTCAGGAATGATCGCCCCGATTGCACTCGGAATCGGAGTTGCGATCGGCTGGGGCTGGCGTCCCGGAATGCTGGTTGCCGCCGTCGCCGCGATCATCCTCGAGTTTGCTCGTGGCTCTCTGACGTCATTCAACGACGGAGAGGAGTCCGACTACAAGATTCCAGAGCGCACGCCACTCCCCCGGCGTTACTGGCTCGCGTGCGCCACCTTGGCACTGCTGGTCGGCGTCGAATTCTGCCTTGTGCTGTGGTCAAGTGAATTGCTGCGCGCACGGACGGGCATGGGTGCTGGGGCAGCTGCACTGTCAGTCACCGCAGTCGTCGCCGGAATGGCGATCGGTCGCGCAACGGGGTCAGTGGCCACTCGTCGATTCAACCCCGAGAAGTTGCTCGTGTTCGTCATTCTGTTGGCGCTCGTCGGTTTCCTGCTCGCGTGGAGTGGCTCGAACACCGCAGTGGTCCTCGCGATGCTCGTGGTCACAGGCTGCGGCGTCGGTATGCACTGGCCACTCGGAATCGCGCGCGCGGTGCGTGCTTCGGGTAATCACGCCGATGTTGCCGTTGCGTATGCCTGCGCGCTCACCGGCACCAGCGCTGCCATTGCACCCTTCGTGCTGGCGTGGGCCTCTGACTCATTCGGAATCACGACAGCCTTCGCGGTCATTCCACTGCTTCTCATCGGCGCACTGATTCTGGTGCGGGTTAACGGTGTTCCGTTCGATGCATCCTCGGCAGCGCCCACCGACGCACATTAACGACGGAAGAAGCGAGCTCCAGCAAGTCCCACCACAATGAGCAGCCCCAGTGCAATCACTCCGATCAGTGCACCGAAAGACAGCGGCGACTCAGACTCCGACCCATTTTCGTCAAATGTAGATCCGGGGTCGCTATTCGCCGATGCTTGGGCATCCTGCGCACTCTTCGTCCACGCCTCGGGCGGAAGGGGTACTGACCAGAGCGTGCCCTCTCGCTCACCAGCGACGAGAAGTGCGCGACCATCGCGTGCCCAAGTTACGGCCTCGCCCTGCTGCTCGGTGGGAAGTTCAACACTCACGATGGGCTTGCCCGGCGGCAATCCCGAGTAGATGCGCGCACTCAAGTAGTCGCGCAGCACAAATCGACTCGCATCACCGGATACGGCGCCATCGCTGATCAGTCCGTCGGTTTCTCCTACCTGCTGCGCCACCAGAGGCTCTTTCCACACCTCACCAAGCGCGATGGTAGGAAGCGCGGGCAATCTGTATGTGACACCGGTGGCCAACGCCTTGGTCACAACCCACAACTGCGGCTTTCGAGGGTCGGCCAGAAGAGTTTCAGCATTGTGCGGACCATCCGGATACGCAAATCTCCATGCGCGCACCGGCACGGTCTGATCGGTCAGGGTCTTAGGTTCGGGCACTTGGTAGATACGTACGAACGGCCACGACTCCTGATTATCGCCGAAGTCACCGACCCAGAGCACTGGGTTACCAGCGGCATCGCGACCGCTTGCGATTGCTTCAATGTCGCGTGCGGGCATGTCAGCCAGCGTCAGTCGCGACACTATCTTGCAACTTGACAGATCAAGGGCATAGATCACTGCCCCACCCGATGAATCGTTGTGTACCCACACCACGTTCTTATGGCGAATGCTGGGAGTTATTCCTGATACTTCAGGAAGCTCCTTGACGTCGAAGGTACATAGCTTCTCGGGCGTCCCTCCAGCAGCAATCGCCGGTGCATATCCAGCGCCAGCGAGTACTGCAAATGCGAGAACCGCAGCAGCCCAACTCAACTTCTTCATACGTCTGCCTCTCCCGGCCGACGTCGATCAAGTTCCTCGCTGAGCAGGACACCTAGCGTGGGCACAATGCTCCACTCAGAGACAAGCGCCGCATAGTCGTTCCAGCGCTCGACATCGGCGGGGGCGCCGGTTCTGACTGCGCGCAACAGCATATTACGCGGAGTGTGCTGAGAACCAACGAACTCCATCACATCGACTCGGTAGCCAAGCAACCGCAAGAGTTCGGCCCGCACTGCATCTGTCAGTACATCGCCAAAACGTTCACGCACGATGCCATGTCGGGTGAGCAACGCGTAGGGTGCCGGGGCCGCTGCAGCGCTCAACTGCCGCTGAATGTCATGGTGGCAGCAGGGAGCGACGAGAAGCAGTGCGGCGCCCGATCGCACACCTGCCGCAATCGCATCATCAGATGCCGTGTCACACGCGTGCAACGCCATCACCACGTCAGGCGCATGCTCGTCGACCAGGGTCGATGCAGCACCAATACTTGAGCACACAAACGTGACGTCGCCGGCAACTCCCATTTCATTCGCTAAGCGAGAGTTGCGCTCACGAGATTGCTCTTTCACATCGATACCAACCACGCGCGACGGCATTCCTCGCGACGCCAGAAAGGCGTGTGCCGCGAAAGTCAGATACGCGTTGCCACATCCAAGATCAACAATGCGCAGTGGCCGCGTCGAATCGAGCACCATCGCATCGACAAGCGACGCATCGAGAATGCGGAGAAACTCATCGACCTGTCTCACCTTGTCATTGCGACTTGGTTTCACCTGCCCATCAGCGGTGGTGAGACCGAGGCTACGCAGCACCGGATGATCAAGCGGTAGCAAACGCTCTTTGCTTCGATTGTGCTCCGACTCAACCTTCAGCGGCTCGTCTCGCTGCCGTACTGAACCGCTCACCCGACCTCGCGCGCCAGAGCGCAGACGAACGCGCTCTCCCACCGAGTCAACAGTCCACTCACCAAAGCCGCCATCGAGTAATGCATCGACCGTTTCTGCCGTCTCGGGGGCATCCCACCGGTGATTGGAAGCGAAGGCCTGGGTCGCGGAGTAGGTGGTCACTTGAAGCCGGGCGCCCGCCTTCAACGTGACCGGGCGTAACTCCACCCGACGCCACGCAGGGGTAGCCCCGGGCGCACGTCCGCTCGCAGTCGCGCGCACGAGGGCCTGTTGATCGAGGAGGATCTCCCGCATGCGGTCGCGCAGTTCGGCGCCATCCACCGCCTCAGCATGTCACGGGAAGCACACCTGATGTGCAGTCTGAGGCCAGTACGGTCAGCGAATTGCCGCCACCGCAACGGCTGCGAGCAGGCCCAACAGCACCACTATGGTGGCGATGCGACGGGTGCGAGGGCTCATTCCGCGAGCCTAGAGCGATGAGGCAACCGACGTGAGGGCAGTAGCCACTCGTCGGATCGACGCTCGTGACGGAGTCGCCGACCCGAACTCGAAGGTAATTGCCTGCCCGCTGTACGAATGGTTGTTGAACCACTGGGTCAGAGTGCCGTGACAGCCGCCGGCGCAATCAAAGTATCCGACGGGGTAGCCGGCCGCCTTCGCAAATCGCTTAACGGTTTTGAGTGATTTGGCTCCGTAACTGTCAACACCGCCGAGCGGCGAATGGAAGATGACTACCAGTTTCGGTTTGACCTTCGCGAGGAAGGCCTTCACTGCCTTCGTCTCAGGTTCACTTGCCGCAGAGGGACCCGACCAACGCGAGGTGCCCGCATTTGCACTGCGCCATAAGTAAGGGAAATTGCGATTGAGATCGACACCCCGCGCATTTCCGCGCACGTCTGAACGCATGCCATCGGGGTTCATGGTGGGAATAATCCACACCCCAAGATTGGTCGGAAGTTTGAGCGACTTGAGTAACGTGGTCACCGCCAAACCCTTGCGCTCATCGCCGTGAATAACTCCGATCACAACAAGTTCGCGGGTCGGGCTAGACCCCGCGCGGTGGTAGGCCATGATCGCTCGGCCCGAACGTGAATAGCCAATGGTGCGCGTGGTCATGAGTGGCGTCACTGCCGATGACGCCTTGAGCGCTGACGATCGAACGATTGTTGATCGCGAACCGATAATGATGCGCGGGTTCTTCGCAGGATTGAGCCACTTCAGCAGGGCCTTCATCTGCAGTAAGTCAACGCTCACACAACCCGCAGTGGGCTCTGAGTGCGAGTTGCCTGGAATGTACTTGGTGACATGCAGGAAGATTCCGCCGCCGAGCCTGGTGTTCACACCAGCGGACGCATGCGGTCGCGTACTCGCTGACATTGACATCACGGGGTGGTTGTATCCAATAACCACGGCGTATCGATACTGGCCGTACTTGATTTGGCTCAACTTTTCTTGGTTGTCCCAGTTACCAGATGGTTGATAGGTGTTGTACGTCGACGGATCGGACTTGTCGTACACCCAACGATCGGTTGAATCGAATGTGCGGTACGGCATGGCCGTTCCGGGAGAGGTGCCGCTACCGAACGACGGCCCCAGCGCGAACGAGCCGGTCGGTGTCGTGCCCGTGCCCTGCACACGATTGGCCGCTTTCACAAATCCATTGCGCCCAATGCGAGCCGTCATAGGACCGAGCATGCGGTGCCACACCGAACCGACCTTCTGGTACGCGGTGAGCGTGGCATACCTAGTCGGCGTGGGATCTGTGACGACAATCAACTGCTGAGCAGAGCCCACTCCAATGAGTTGAGTGGGAAGCGTAGCTCCGGCCAGCGGTGCTACGCGGCTGACGGATTCCGGCGCTGGCACAGCTTGAACTGGCCCCACAACAGCAGCGGTCGCTATAAGACAACCGGCGCTCGCCACCGCCGCCATGCGCGCTATCCGAGTCAGCATGAACTCATTGTCTCAAACACTGAGGTACACACGGCACCTCAGGACCGGTAGGCCTCCCACGCATCAGACATGCGCGTGGCTTGACCCGTAGTGAAGGTGTACATGCAGGAGTCGGGGGTGTAGCCCATGAAGTTGTTGACCGGGTCAGTTCCTGACGCCGTACACGAGTCGCTGAACCCACACGAGTACTCGGCGTAGGCCTGCGCCGGCGTATCACCGATGTAGTCGCCAGGAGTTGTGCAACCGCCCTGGAACACGTGATAGAGACCGAACCAGTGACCTACCTCGTGCACTGCTGTGTCGCCGGAGTTGTAGCCCACATACGTTCCGCCCGGCAGCGTGGTGAACCGCACCACGACGCCGTCATTGAGCAGGTTCGATGACGCTGATGACGGCAGCGTCGACCATCCGAGCACCCCTGGCACGTTGAGTGTGTAGAGGTTAAGGGCGTTTGTTCCACCACGATGCAGCGATCGCTTCATCGCCGACTCGGCAACACTTCCCTGAGTCGCCGTGAACCACACGGAGTTGGTGGTGCGCGATGTTGATACCAACTTGAATACGAACGCGCTGTGCGCGTTGCGGTGTGCGGTGTTGAGCGCCGCGATTTGCGCACTCACCATCGCTTCGGTGACGTTGCCTTGCGAGACGGCATTGCCGCTGCGGATGACATTGACGTAAACCGGCACGGTGACCGACGAAGCGGCGAGGGCCAGCGTTGAGACTGAGGCGCGAGTTCGGAGTCCGGTCGATGAGTGAGCGCGCGTTGCTAGTCGCGCCCGAAGGTCATGCTCGATTGTGGCTGCCTGGGCAGTGGTGATGTCACCACCGTCGCGCGCATCTCTGACAGCCAACCGAGCGGCTGTGGGATCGGTACTGCATTCCGAGTCAGGGGGAGCAGCAGCGGCACGCGTCGCCGTGACCGGCGCCACCATCAGCGTCAGCGCTGACAATGCGCACGCCGCACCCACGAACAGGGGTGTGCGTGTCGCACGAATTGATGACGCCACGTGACAATGAGAGCCCAGAGTGCCCGAATTATCAACTCTGAGTTGATCCTAGTGGGTGAACGGCACCCGAAAATACTACTCTCGGTGACTATCCGTCACCCAATCGAGCAGGGGGCGTGCAGTGTTTGACTGCCACTCTCTAGGCTACTGACATGGCTCACGACGCCCAGCCCGCCGATGCAACCTCCTCGGTTGAGGTCGCCGGTCTCGACGTTGATGGTGTCAACGCCGTTGCCATCGGCACGGTTGTGTGGGCCGTCGCCCTCGTCGTCACGCTAGTGATGCACTCATCACTGCTCGAATCGGGTAACGCGTGGATCACGTGGGTCTGCGTCAGCGGCCTTGTGCTCGGATTGATGGGGCTGCCGTACGTCATCCGCCGGCGCGCGGTCTACCGCTCTGCCGCGGCCTCGTCGCCTTCGGCGGTTTCAGCCACAACCTCCACGTCGACCTCGACGACGTCGGCCTCTGCCTCAACTGGCGACGACGTCGGGTCCTCTGACTCCTGATCGACTGGCGCCTCTGGTTCGTCATCGCTGACCAGAGCAAAATCGTCAAAGCTCAATTCGTCGAGAACCACCTCAACCACCTCGGGCTGCGACGGCTCGGCAACGACCTGCGAGTGCGCCCCGCAACCATGCTGGAACGACACTACGCGGCCATCGGATGGCGACATCGATTGCGCGCATACGCCGAAGGCCTGACCAAGGGGGCCACCCATCGACACAAGCCATCCGCAGGTCAGGCACCGATCAGATGTGGCACGCGCTAAGGCCGAATCAGGTCCGGACTCACCCGAATTCCAACGCTCGACTGCCTCGTCACGCCCTTCAACAGAAAGCACGCGCTCGCGACCGAGTCCCAATTGCCATTGCAAGGGGTGTAGCGGCTGATCTGCCACCAACCCGTCGGGATCATCAACGGCAGTGAATCCGGCCGTGAGCCGCGGGTCGTCAGCGGCGGTCGGAAAGACGTCACCGACACCGAGGTCGCCCGGCTGCACACGGTCGCTCCAGGGCTGCCACGGCGGAGCAAGCAACGCGCCATCGCCTGGTTCGAGCCACGCTTCATCGATGGTGGGTGCGCCCTCAGGCGCACGGGACACTGCGACCGCCCATTGCCAGCCGCCGTATCCGGGGTTACGGCATTCGAACCGATGGACCACGGTGTGCGCGTCGATCGCGGTGACTCCTACGTGAGCACCGACATGACCGACTTCTTCGGCGATATCGCGCGCAACAGCCAGCGCTTCATCGACAGCATCCGCGCAGACCTGATCGAGCACCACCGGCGCATCGTCGGTGGTCGTCGTGACGTCAAACTCAGACATCGAGGTCATCAGCAACCGCTCGCAGCACCTGGGCCACCTTGTGAGCCTTGTCGTCCTTCGGGTAGCGCCCACGGCGCAAGTCGTTTCCGGTGTCGTCGAGGAGTCGGATCAGCGTTTCGATAATCACAGCCATATCATCAGCCGGCTTGCGTTGCGCCTTCACGACCGACGGGGGTTGATCGAGAACAACGACCGACAGTGCCTGCTTGCCGCGCTTGCCGTCGACGATTCCGAACTCAACGCGTGAGCCGGGCTTGAGTGCCTCAACACCGCTGGGCAGCGTCGAGGAGTGGACGAAGACATCTTCGCCCTCATCTGAGGACAAGAAGCCGAAGCCCTTCTCCACGTCGTACCACTTGACCTTGCCGGTAGGCACCGTCATCACTCCTGGATCATTGGTTGCTCACGCGCGTAACCCGACCATCGGGTCACTGTGGGGAAATCCCTGCCCAGCAAGGTTATCCACAATCACCCTGTCCGGTCGATCCGGGCACCAAGCCAGCCCGGGAACTCCACGAGGGACGCCAAGACGACATCGGCCCCCGACTTCCACAAATCCTCAGCTGACGCTGGCCCCGTTGAGACTCCCACAGCCGCTGCTCCTGCCGTTCGTGCACCCACCATGTCACCCGGGTGGTCGCCCACGTAGACCTCGGCACCGTAGTTCAACAAGGCCGCACCTTTGCCTTCCGCGAAGAGATCACCCACGATGACGTCGACCGTGATCGCCACCACATTGAGCACTGCCTCGACGAAATCGATCTTCTTGGCACTCACCACAAGCACCGTCCCACCCGCCGATCGCACGATGTCAACGGCCTCATGAGCGCCCGGCATGGGCAGGGTCGTCGGAATGCCGTGCACGCGATAGTGGGCTCGGTACGCCTCGAGCGCTTGGTCATAGGGAATCTGTGGAATCCATAACGGGAAGACCACAGTCAATGGAAGTCCGATGGTGGCCGTTACCTCCGCGGCCTGAGGGAACGCGCCGAACAGCTCGCACGTGGCCAACAATGACCGAGTGATTCCCTCGGATGAGTCAACGAGGGTCATATCGAGATCGAAGCCAACGACTGCCATGTAGCGACCCTACGTGCCCTCGACTTGGGCAACGACGAGATGTCGCGTAGCGTCAGCAGGATGGTCAGCAGCAACACACCCGCAACCCGATCGCTCGCTGATGACCTCCGCGAGCGCGACGATGACGAACTTGCGGCCCTACTGCGGCAACGCCCCGATCTCATTCATCCGGTTCCGCCTGACCTCACGGCTCTCGTGTCGCGCGCCAGCACGTCAGTTTCGACGGCGCGCGCCCTTGATCGACTGGATGCCTGGACTCTGCAGATCGCTGAGGTACTGGCAGCCCTGCCCGATCCGTGTCCTGTGCCGAAACTGTTGAAGGCCGTCTCCGACGTCGCACCCCATCACATCGAGCGGGCACTCGCGGCGCTTCGCGAGCGGGCACTCATCTGGGGATCCGGCGACCTGCATCTCGTGCGCAGTGTGCGCGAAGCTGTGGGCGCGTGGCCGTGCGGGTTGCACCCGGCAGGCCTGACTGATCTGTCATCGAAGGCTGTACTCGAGACCATGAAGGACGCCCCTGCCGACGCGCGAGCTGTGATTGACCAACTGCTGTGGGGACCCCCGATCGGCAAGGTCCCGTCTGCCGATCGCGTGGTGACAGTGCAGAGCGCGAACACTCCGATTGAATGGCTCCTCGCCCGCTCTCTACTGGTTCCTGTCGACAACGCCACCGTCGCCATTCCTCGCGAAGTTGCCTTGCCGCTTCGCGGAGGGGCATTCCTGCGGGTTCCCGAGCCCGAGCCCCCGACCCTGTCGGCCAGCGGCAGCGACGCAACGTCGGTGGCGCAGACGGCCGGGCAGAGCGCCTTCAACGTCGTACGACTGACCGAAGATCTCCTTGATCACTGGTCAATCACACCACCCGGCCAGCTTCGCTCAGGCGGACTTGGTGTGCGCGACCTGACGGCCACCGCGCGACTGCTCGACACCGATGAACCCACTACCTCGATGATCATCGAGGTAGCTCACGCCGCCGGGCTCCTCGCTTCCGACGAAGAAGAGCGCCCCGTATGGCTGCCGACATCCGGGTACGACGTGTGGCTCGGCCTCGACATTGCCGAACGATGGGGCGTACTCGCAACGGCGTGGCTCGGCCTTCAACGCGTTCCCGCGCTGGTACATGAACGCGATGAACGCGTTAACGCACTGTCCGCCGACCTTGACCGACCCGATGCTCCGGACATGCGGCGACTCGTGCTCGACACGTGCGCCGCTGGCGCGCGCACAGCCGACGATGTGCGCGAGCAGTTGAGCTGGAAGCGTCCCCGGCGCAGCAGCCGACTGCGAGATCTGGTCATTGCGTCGACATTGCGCGAGGCCGAGCTCCTCGGAGTGACGGGCCTTGCGGTGATGTCGGCGCCGGGTCTGGCACTCCTCTCTTCTGACGAGATGCCCCGACGATCACCGACGAAGTCCGCCTCACCCATGACGGCAATTCTTGCGCCGCTCCTTCCGACGCCGCTCGATTACGTACTGCTTCAAACAGATCTCACCGTGGTTGCGCCCGGGCCCCTCGAATCATTTCTTGCACGCGAGCTCGCGCTCGTCGCCGATGTCGAGAGCACCGGCGGAGCTACCGTGTACCGCATTTCGGGTGAGAGTCTGCGGCGCGCGTTCGACGCGGGACGGTCGGCCCACGAGGTGGTGACCTTCTTCGAAAAGCGTTCACGCACGCCGATTCCCCAGCCACTGTCTTATCTCATCGAGGATGTCGCTCGGCGGCACGGAGCGGTGCGAGTAGGGCCGGCCGGATCGTACGTGCGATGCGATGATGAGGTGACAATCGGCGCCATCATGGCTGACCGACGGGCTGCTCACCTTCGCCCTGTTCGACTCGCCCCCGGAGTGCTTGCACTTCAAGGAACGGTTGATGAAGCACTGACGACGCTGCGTGCAATCGGCCTGGCACCTGCTGCAGAAGCACCCGATGGCACCGTCGTGATTCGTCGACCTGACTCGCGTCGAGCCCCTGCTCGCCCACGGGCGACCTATCGCACCACCGACCCCACGACGCCCGATCCGCTCTTAGTGTCGTCGGCTGTCAAAGCGCTACGAGCCGGCGATCGCATTGCTACCGGAAGCCGTCCCGTGGGCGGCCCAGACCGACTCGGCGTGATTCCCGTCTCTGCTCCTGCCGACACCATCGCAGCCATCCGATCAGCCATCACCGATGAGAGGTCGGTCTGGATCGGATACGCCGACACCGACGGACGCGCCACTGAGCGCATCATCGATCCGATCGAAATCAGTCGCGGCTTCCTGACCGCGTATGACCACCGTTACGAAGAAGTGCGCTCATTTGCACTCGCACGCATCACCGGTGTCGCTGAGAACGATGAGAGCTGAACGCTCAACCCGGGGGTAGCAGCACGTACGAACCGTCGGAATCAACTCCACCGACCGTGTACCCCTCGCTCAGTGCCTCGACCATGGCGGCACGCACGTCCAACCGCCAGCGCAATGCTTCCTCGGGGTCAGCAGCACGGATCGCCACGATGTCGTCCGGCAGCGGCACCACGCGCGCACCATCGGTCGCTGCAATCGGGGTGAGTCCCCCGCGGGCCGCCACGCGTGCGCGCTCTGAGTCGACGACCCACCAGGCCATCAGCCGATCGGTACGGTCACCGGCATTGATGGCGTCGGTCATTTCGCCATAGAAGTCGGGAAGATACTCCGACACTTCGGCACCGAGTTTGACCAGATTGAAACGCGCATTGCGTCGAACAAGGGGATCGAATGTCCAGGCGATAACGGCGATGCCATGGCGAATCGCCCACGCCCGCTGATGCAATTTCAGCGCGGTACCGATGTGACGGTCGCGCCACAGGGGAAGCGCCGCCGCCATATGCGAATGCAGATGCAATTCGCGAATGCCACCCTCGCCTTCATGACGACCTAAGAATGCAAGGGCGGCTCCCACGGCATCCCCATCGGGGTCTTCGACTGCAAAGGCGGCCGACACGTAGCACTCGGAATGCTCCAATGCGCGCAATAGGTTCATTTCCATCGTCGTTCCACCCCCCGGCAAGGGCCACGTCGTATCGAAGACAACTCGTGCCTTCTCAAGGTCGGGGATGGAATGCAATGAGCGCACCACAACACCTGCTCGGGCAGCGGCCGCCTCGGCCGCCTCGGCCGCTGCGACCGCTTCTCCGTACACGTCATCAGTCGGGGCAGGCATGGCCCTACGGTAGTGGCGTGCAGAAAGCCGAAGCGACACAGATGGCAACGCGACTCCAAAGCCGCCTTGCCGAGATGATTGACGACACCCGCGCGCTTGTCGAGGTCGAGTCGCCGTCATCCGACCCCGAAGCATGCCGCGAGGCCATTGTGGTGGCCGAACGCCTGTGCGGACAGCACCTTCCGACCCCTGCACGGGTTGAAACGCACGAAGGGTGTTCGGTTCTGCGCTGGGGACCCGACACTCCCCGCGTGCTTCTCCTCGGCCATCTCGACACCGTCTGGCCATGTGGAACGCTGCGCGACATTCCCTGGTCGGTCACTGTCGAAGAGCGTGGCACCGTGTTGCGCGGACCTGGTGTCTTCGACATGAAGGCCGGCGCCGTGCAGGCCATCTACGCGTTGACCGAGGTACTTGCCCACCTTCCCACGGCCGATGTCGGACTGCTCCTCACCACCGACGAGGAAATCGGTTCCTCGCGGTCCAAAGCGCTGATCCTGGAATCGTGCGAGCGTGCGGAGGCTGCGCTTGTTCTCGAACCGTCCATTGACGGTGCACTCAAGAATGCTCGCAAGGGAACCTCGTGGTACCAGATCACCGTGCACGGTCGCGCAGCTCACGCAGGACTCGATCCGGCGAGTGGCATCAACGCGATGCTTGCGATGGCGCGACTCGCTCTCGCCGTCGGAAGCCTGGCGGATGAAGCCGCCGAATCAACGGTCACGCCGACACTGGCGTCGGCCGGCACCACGGGAAACACGGTGCCCGATCACGCCACATTGATGCTCGACGTTCGTGCATGGTCGCTGGCCGACCAGCAACGAATCGATGACGGAGTACGAGCCCTCATCACCGACGACTCGTTGATGCAGGGCGCCCACGCAGACGTCGAGGGCGGCATCAATCGGCATGCGATGCCCGAATCGGCGGCACTGTCACTCGTGTCGAGAGTCGACGCGCTCTGCCCAACCCTCGGCATCACCTATCCCGGAGCGCGTGCTGTGGGTGGTGCCAGTGATGGCAACATCACGGCCGAGGCAGGAGTTCCGACGCTGGACGGCCTTGGGGCCGTGGGCGCAGGTGCACACGCGATCGACGAATGGGTACTTGCCGAGGCCATGCCGCAGCGAGCTGCCATCGTGGCCGCTTTGGTTCTCGACTTGTTGACGGCGTAGTCGGGCCTACTCCGCCAGCACGGCGGCGACGATAGCTGCGGCCGACGCGTCCGCGGAATCCGTTCCCGAGAGCACCAGTTCGGCATGCGTGGGCGGTTCGTAGTCTTGCCCCACGCCGGTGAGGTTCGGCAGTTGCCCGGCGGCTGCTCTCGCGTACAGACCCTTAGGATCGCGCGCCGCACACACATCGAGCGGAGTGTCAACGAACACTTCGATGAATTCACCGTCTTCGAAGAGCTCACGTGCCGCCTCACGATCACCACGGAACGGGGAGACCAGTGCGACGAGCACGACCAGCCCGGCATCAACCATGAGTCGCGCCACCTCGGCAACTCGACGCACATTCTCCGCTCGATCCTCCGGAGTGAAACCCAGGTCCTTGTTGAGACCGAAACGCACGTTGTCACCGTCGAGCAGGTAGGTGTGCACGCCGAGTGCATGCAAGCGCTGTTCGGCCTCGTTCGCAATCGTCGATTTACCCGCACCCGACAGTCCGGTGAGCCACACCACTCCCGCGGGGTGTCCCTTGATACGGCGTCGGGCGTCGCGATCGACCACGTACTCCTGCCGGGTGATGTTCTCAGCGCGACGCAGCGCGAAGCGCACCATTCCGGCAGCGACTGTGTCGCCCGTTACTCGATCGACAAGGAGGAAGCTGCCCGTGTGTCGGCTGCGCTCGTAGGAGTCGAGGGGTACGGGCGCATCCGTCGCGATATCAACGCGACCGACGTCATTGAGTGCCAGTAGCCGAGCGGCTTCCAGACTGCCCGACTCGACATCAAGTCGGTGGCGAACAGCGGTGACCACCGCCGGGACCGTGAGAGGTCCGCACACCAAGAGGTACGAGCGTCCATGTGCTAGCGGTTCGTCGCCACACCAGACCAACTCGGCCGAGAATCGATCGGCCGGGTGGCAGGTATCGTCAACCGACGTCAGCACGTCACCGCGCGTGATATCAACATCGGGTTCCAGCCGCAGACAGACCGCCTCGCCCGCCTCGGCCGATTCCGGCGAAGCATTCAAGCGCACGATTTCGGCAACGGTGGCGGTGAGCGAGCGACCGGCTACCTCAAGACGATCGCCGGCACGCACGGTTCCGGTCGCGATCGTTCCAGCGACACCTCGGAATCCGGGGGCGCGCACGATGGTCTGCACCGGCAGTCGGAGTCCGTCCTCACTATTGGTGATGGCCTCTGACTGGTCGAGAATCTCGAGTAGCGTCGGGCCGTCGTACCACGGTGTACGACCACTGCGCTCAAGGACGTTGTCGCCTTCGAGAGCACTGACTGGAATGACATCGACGCGCTCGATTCCAAGTCTCTCGGCAGCGGGAAGCAACGTGTCGGCAATGCCTTCGAAAACCGTTTCATCAAAACCGAGTGCATCAAGTTTGTTCACGGCGATGACCGCGTGACGTACGCCCATGAGCGAGCAAATAGTGAGATGCCGCAACGTTTGTGTGCGCACGCCACGTTCGGCATCGACGAGCAAGAGCGCCACGTCGGCCGTCGAGGCAGCGACGGCCATGTTGCGCGTGTACTGCTCGTGCCCAGGAGCATCGGCAATGATCAGACGCCGGTGCGACGGCAATTCCATGTGTCGGTAGGCGACGTCGATGGTGATGCCTTGCTCGCGCTCTGACTCGAGTCCATCGGTGAGCAGCGAATAGTCGATCTCACCCGGCGCCACGGTGCTACCCGAGCGTCGCGTCGTACGCGCCATCTGCAACTGGTCGTCTGGCACCGAGCCGGTTCCGGCCAAGAGGCGACCGATGAGTGTCGACTTACCATCGTCGACACTGCCGCAGGCAACGAGCCTCACGAGTGGAGCGAGTGCCATCAGAAGTAGCCCTCCACCTTTTTGGACTCCATTGAGGCACTGCCTTCGCCATCAATGAGTCGGCCCGCTCGTTCACTTTCGTTACTCGACTCCATCTCGGCAATCACGTCGTCGAGTGTGTCGGCCGAACTTGCCACTGCCGCACTCAGCGGATAGCAGCCCAGCGACCTGAATCGCACGAGCCGCTGCTGCGAGGTCTCCCCCGGCTCGAACTGCATGCGCTCATCATCGACAACGATGAGTTGTCCTTGGCGCACCACCACGGGGCGTTCAGCCGCGAAGTACAGGGGCACAACGGGAAGCCCTTCGCGGCGGATGTAGCGCCAGACGTCAAGCTCGGTCCAGTTCGACAGAGGGAACACGCGCATGGTCTGACCCTCGACCAATTCACTGTTGACCGAACGCCACAGTTCGGGGCGCTGCCGACGCGGTTCCCAGCGATGGCCGGGCATCCGCAAGCTAAAGATGCGTTCCTTGGCCCGACTGCGTTCTTCGTCACGGCGCGATCCACCGATGGCCGCATCGAACCCGTATTCATCCAGTGCCTCGCGCAGTGCGACCGTTTTCATCAGCCGCGTGTACTCCTGCGAGCCGTGTGAGAAGGGAGTCACTCCCTCGGCGACTGCCGCCTCGTTCGTCGCAACGATGAGCTCGAGTTGGTATTCGGACACCATCTGGTCTCGGAAGGTGATCATGTCGCGGAATTTCCAGGTGGTGTCGACGTGCATCACAGGGAAAGGGATGGGGCCGGGGTAGAACGCCTTACGGGCGAGGTGCAGGAGAACGCCCGAATCCTTACCAATGCTGTAGAGCAGCACTGGTCGTCGGAAGGCTGCGGCCGCCTCTCGCAGCGCCCACACGCCCTCCGCCTCAAGTGCATCGAGAAGGTCAGCCACGTCATGACCGTAACGGACGCACGGCCGACCACAACGATGCCGGTCCCCTGCGCGATGATGGGTACGTGACCGACGGACCCCTGATTGTGCAGAGCGACAAGACCCTGCTGCTCGAAATCGACCATGAGGACTCCGAAGCCTGTCGCCACGCGATAGCTCCGTTCGCCGAACTCGAGCGCGCTCCCGAGCATGTACACACCTACCGAATCACTCCGCTGGCCCTGTGGAATGCCAGTGCTGCCGGTCACGATGCCGAGCAAGTGGTCGATGTGCTCTTGCGCTATTCGCGCTATCCGGTGCCACATGCGCTGCTCATCGACGTGGCCGAGATCATGTCGCGCTACGGCCGGCTGCAGTTGTTGGCCCATCCCACACACGGTCTGGTTCTGCATGCAATCGACCAGGCGGTACTCGAAGAGGTCTTGCGCAGTCGCAAGATAGCGCCGCTCGTCGGCTCGCGCATTGACACGTTGACGGTAGCCGTTCACCCGAGTGAGCGCGGCAATCTCAAGCAGGTACTTCTTCGACTCGGCTGGCCCGCCAACGACCTCGCTGGCTACGTCGACGGTGAAGCGCACCCCATCGCATTGCGCGAAGAGGGGTGGGAATTGCGCACCTATCAGCGCGAAGCCGCTGAAGGTTTCTGGCACGGTGGCTCAGGCGTAGTGGTCCTCCCATGCGGCGCGGGCAAGACCATCGTGGGTGCCGCCGCGATGGCCCTCGTTCAGGCAACCACCTTGATTCTGGTGACCAACACCGTTGCTGCCCGGCAGTGGCGTGACGAGTTACTCAAGCGCACCACGCTGACCGAAGAAGAAATCGGCGAGTACTCAGGTGCCCGAAAGGAGATTCGTCCTGTCACGATCGCCACGTACCAAGTGATGACGACCAAGCGGAATGGCGTGTACGCGCATCTTGACCTGTTCGATTCGCGCGACTGGGGCCTGATCATGTACGACGAGGTCCACTTGTTGCCGGCCCCCATCTTCCGATTCACCGCCGATATTCAGTCACGGCGACGTTTGGGGCTCACCGCGACTCTGGTGCGCGAAGACGGCCGCGAAGGAGACGTGTTCTCACTGATCGGACCCAAGCGCTACGACGCTCCGTGGAAAGACATCGAGGCGCAGGGGTGGATCGCACCTGCCGATTGTGTTGAAGTGCGTGTGACACTTCCCGACAATGATCGATTGGCGTACGCCACGGCCGAGCCCGAAGAGCGCTACCGACTCGCGGCTACGACACCTCACAAGAGTCGCGTGGTCGAGGCACTTGTTCGCCAGCATTCTGACGATCACGTGCTGGTCATCGGTCAGTACCTCGACCAGTTACACGATCTTGGCGACAGACTCAACGCACCCGTGATCACAGGCGAGATGCCGGTCAAAGAGCGTCAACGGCTTTACGACTCGTTCCGATCAGGTGAGACGCGGGTGCTCGTGGTCAGCAAAGTCGCCAACTTCTCAATCGACCTACCCGACGCGGGCGTCGCGATTCAGGTCTCGGGCACCTTTGGGTCGCGTCAGGAAGAAGCACAGCGCCTCGGTCGGGTGTTGCGACCGAAGGAAGATGGCCGCACTGCACGGTTTTACGCGATCGTGTCGCGCGACACTGTCGACGCCGATTTCGCCGCGCACCGCCAACGCTTCCTTGCCGAACAGGGGTACGCCTACCGCATCGTCGACGCCGACGACGTGCTCGCAGGAACGTGGGAATGAGCGATTCGGACATCACCGAGCCGACTGGCGCCGAGTCGGCCGAGCATGCGCGGCGCATTGAACGCACCGCACTGACGATCTACGGCGCAATGACCTTGCTCGGCGTACTCGAAGCCGCCACGACCAAGGCTGTCGTTGACTCGACTGCCGCGCTGATTATTCTCATCGTCGCGACGTCACTTGCCATCGTGATTGCACACGCATGGTCGACGGTGGTTGCACACCGGCTTGTCGACGGTGAAGAAATGTCGACTCACCGGGTGGGCAACGAACTGTGGTTCGCCGGGTCGTTTCTCGTACCCGCTGTTCTCGCATTGGCCACGGTACTGATCACCGGAACGTTCACCAGCCACGACACTTCCATCCTTATTGCCCAGATGGTCTTGATCGTTTTCCTCTTCATCGCCGGTATCACTGGCGCACGCCGCGGAGGAGCCTCATGGGGGCGATCGATCGCCTGGGGAATTGCCGACGTCGCGGTCGGACTCGCCATCGTGTTGCTCAAGGAAACGCTCTCGCTCATCGCGCACTGACCGGCGAGCGACGTTTCTAAGTGCGGACGAATGGAATAGCTGCACTCACATCGACTTCGATCGTGTTCACGCGGCTCATTCCAGGCAGTGGAATCTTCACATCGGTGAAGCGCGCCCAGCCCGTGAGGGTAATCGTCACTGCGTCGCCCTGCTCGTCCACGGCCGCCGTGACTTCCATGGGCACCTCAACATCGCCCGCCCGTGCGGTGCCGGCGAAATGCATCGCGTCGTCGTCTTGTCCATAGGCGTCGAAGGTGAGCGTTGCGCTCTCACCCGATCCGACGAGAGCGCGTGCCGCAGCCTGTATGAGTGGATTACCCACACGTACTTCAGCAATGTTCAACGTGAGCATCAATTCCGAACGCGTGGCACTGAGCTCAAGTCGACCTGAGGTCACCGGGGCTTCGAGTTCGAAACTCATCAGTCCAATGCGCTGAGTGCGCAAGCGCGCCACCGTCGCGTCGGTTGGTGAGGCGACAAAGGTTCCGAGGGGAGAATCACTCACGGTGAGCAGTATGCCGCCTCCTGCACTTCATCCATCGCCATCCGTCATAAGACCGGCCGGGATTGACGGATACGCATGGATGAAGGGCGGCTGTGGATGACGAACGCAGTGACACCTGCAAATGAGTCAGAGAAGGAATCATGGCTCGCCTCACTCGTCCCGATCCACCTGGATTGCCTCGCGTGGTGACGCGCCTCGAGGCACTGGCCGTGGGACTGACTGACGACGAGATACGGCACCGGGTCCGCTCCGGGCGTTGGGTGGCTCTCGTTCGAGGCCAGTATCTGCGCGGCGACCTCGACGTAGAAGAGCCGTTCGAGCAGGCACGGATGCGGCATGCACTCGAGGCACTTTCGACGGCACGTCGTATCTCGGGCGCCGTCGTCGCCTACGGTTCCGCCGCCACGGTTCACCAGATGTCACTGGCATCGGGAGTCCCAGCACGTCGCGAATTAGTTGTGCCTCCTGGCTTCTGGAACGGCATCCGGTCGGGAACCCGGGTGCGCCTTGCACAACTCACCGATGCTGACATCGTCCACTGTGGCGGAATTCCAGTCTCTTCCCCCGCCCGCACCTGGGTCGACATTTCCCGCACATCAACTCTCGCTGACGCTCTCAGCGCAGGCGACTCCGCACTCAGGCGGGGGCTTTCGTCAGCAGCGCAACTCTCCGAGGCAATTGAGCGCCAGACTGGGGCACGCGGACTTCGCGGAGCCCAACGTGCCCTGCCCCTGTTAAGTCCGCTTCGCGAGAACCCGCTCGAATCTCGTTCTTTCGCGTGGTTTGTCGAACGCGGACTTCCCCTTCCTGAGTGCCAGGTGGAATTCCGTGATGCG
>Ga0194055_10000369_pt1 | contig 35657 bp, 34 predicted proteins | sample SepL449m_MetaG_FD_155482 | JGI IMG/M metagenome (GOLD analysis project Ga0194055, IMG submission 155482) | Anoxic zone freshwater microbial communities from boreal shield lake in IISD Experimental Lakes Area, Ontario, Canada - Sep2016-L442-9m | ecosystem: Environmental > Aquatic > Freshwater >... | reverse complement strand
GTACTCCACCAGCCGTTATTGATGGCGCTGGCACCAGCATCTTTGCCCGGTATGGGATCGGTTCCCGACGAGTTGTCCGAGAAGGTCGAGGTTGATACGACGAGCGTGCCGAATCCGTCGTCGTCGCCGTTGGCGATCGCTCCGCCGTCGTAGTTCGCGACCGAGTTGACCGAGAAGGTCGAGCCGGTGACGGTAGCGCTGCTGGTGCCTCCGTAGTCAGCATTGTCGATCGCTCCACCTTCGTCAGCCCCCGTATTCCCTGTGAACGTAGAGCCGGTGACGGTGAGCGTTGCGGTTCCCGCGTTGTCACCTGCGTCGATGGCGCCGCCATCGGCCCCCGCACTGTTGGCGACGAATGCCGAGTTCGACACAGTGAGCGCTCCAGCGTCGCCATCAGCCAGGTCGATTGCGCCGCCGTTAAGCGCGGATCCGTGCTCAAGCGTCATGTCGGAGATCGACACGATGGCTCCATTGGTGACGGTGAAGATCCCGACGGCGTCGCCACCGCTCACGACGGTGTCTGCCACGCCGGAACCGATGATCGTCAGGTCTTGGGTGATGTCCATCGGAGTGGTGACCGTGATCGGACTGGATGAGTCGCAGATAACGGAGAAGTTGATCGAGTCACCTGAAGAAGCGTTGGCCACTACATACGGCAACGACCCCGGCACGGTGGAGTCTCCACTGCAGGTGGTGACGCTTACCGGCGCAGCAGCCGCAGCAACTCCTTGTCCGGCGACTTGGATGCCGATGAAACCCAACAACGACATGGCGACCACCGTGGTGGCAGCGAGCACCTTGGTGAGGCGTCGATTCGCCCTAACGTTCGTTACGGCATTGATCTGGCGATTCATCAATTCTCTCCTTGGGCAGGACGGGTCGAACCATTACTGTTGTATGGCTCAATTCCCCACCGGCTGACAACGTGATCCGCCGATCACCGAACGAGGAAAGTAGGCGAACCATATCGTCGGCGTAACCCAGTAGCAACGACCGTCACTGATAGTCCGATTTCCCCCTCATGGTGATCGGCACGACCCCGATATTGACCCACGGGTAGGGTCCATCCCCATGGACACGAGCGAGTACCAGGCCGTCCGGCTCGAAGGGGTATCGGTCGTGCGCGACGGCACCGCACTCCTCGACGACGTGTCGTGGGAAGTCGGCCCAGGCGAGCGCTGGGCCCTGCTCGGCCCCAACGGTTCCGGCAAGACCACCCTGCTCCGAGTGGTCAGTGCTGGCCTGTGGCCAACCAGTGGCACGGTTGAGATCCTGGGGGAGCGCCTGGGCCGGGTCGATATGCGCGAGCTGCGCAAACGGATCACGGTGGTGAGCGCATCGGTGGGGCGCAACCTCCGCCCCGCCCAGGCTGCTGGCGAGGTGGTCCTGACCGGCCGCCACGCTGCCCTCGAGACGTGGTGGCACGAGTACACCGACGAGGATCGCCAGCGAGCCGCCGGTCTCTTGGCCGGCGCCGGATTCGGCGGACCGGTCTTTGCCGCCCGTGCCTTCGGGCTCCTGTCCGAGGGTGAGCGCCAGCAGGTGCTGCTGGCCCGAGCGCTGATGGGCAACCCGGAGCTGATCCTGATGGACGAACCGGCCGCCGGGCTCGACCTGGGTGCCCGCGAGCGCCTACTCGGACGCCTGGCTGAGCTGGCCGCCGACCCGACGGTTCCGCCCATGATCCTGGTCACCCACCACCTCGAGGAGATCCCCCCTGGGGTCACCCATGCCGCCCTCCTCCGGGGTGGACGACTGGTGGCGGCTGGAGAGATCGACTCAGTACTCACCGATGCCTCGGTGTCGTCGGCATTTGGCGTCGATGTATCCGTCGAACGCCGGGACGGCCGATGGGCGGCCCGGGCCCGCTGATCCGCTCGCCCGCTGGAACGATCTGGTCGAGGGCGCAGCAACTGGGAAGAACGTCTGAGAAACACGACCATCAGCACGTAGGGGAAGAACGACAGTGTGCCCGGGGTTGAACAGCAGGTACACCCCCACCCCGCTCTTCGAGGAGTCCCCATGACCGACACCACCACTGACGAGCGCCCTATCGCCGACTTCTGGTTCGACCCGCTCTGCCCGTGGGCGTGGATCACCTCGCGGTGGATCCTGAACGCCGCCGAGGTCCGTGACTTCGATGTGCGCTGGCACGTGATGTCGTTGGCCTACCTGAACTCGGGCCGCGATGACCTACCTGAGGAGTACCGGGAGTTCCTGGCCCAGGCCTGGGGTCCGGTCCGAGTCGCAGTTGCCGTCGAGCAGGCCCACGGCCCCGATGTGATGGGCCCCCTCTACACCGCACTGGGCACTCGGTTCCACGTCCAGGGCCAGGACAAGGACCGGGCCACGGTCGAAGCCGCCTTGGCCGACGTTGGCCTGCGGATCGACCTGGCCGATGCCATGGATACCGATACCTACGATGAAGCGCTCAAGCGTTCGCACCATGCAGGTATGGACCTGGTCGGCATGGAAGTGGGCACCCCGGTGGTGGCCATCGACGGCGTGGCCTTCTTCGGCCCTGTCGTCACTCCGGCCCCGAAGGGCGAGGCTGCAGGCCGCCTGTGGGACGGCGTCCTGGCCGTGGCCGGAACGCCAGGTTTCTTCGAGTTGAAGCGGACTCGGACCGAAGCGCCCTCGTTCGACTGAACGGCCCGCCATTGGCTCGGCTGGACCGGCCCCGTCGAAACAGTGGCGACAGCCCATGCGGACTGGCATGCTGGCAGCGCGCCATCGGGCCGGGGGGACCGCTGGCAGTACCAGGCCAGTAGTTCCAGACGATCAGGGGGAGTGCTCGGATGGTTGAGCCCAGCATGGACCGACGCGCCTTTTTGGGACGAAGCGCTGCGGTCGCTGGTGCCGTGGCGCTGTCGGGTGCAGCCGCCACCGGGTTGGCCGGCTGCGGGTCCGATGCCGGTCAGTCGACAACAGCAACGAGTGCGGGTGCGGGGGTGACGGGCAAGCCGGTGCGGGGCGGCTCGATCACCATCGGCACCATGGCCGAGATCGACGGACTGTCCCCGTCGCAGAACCGCTGGGACACCAACGGACTGCTGTATGCCAACACGATCTATGACCCGCTGATGGCGGTGGCAGTGGACGGGACCATCCAGCCATATCTGGCGAAGTCCCTGACGCCGAACGCCGCCAACGACCAGTGGACCATGACCCTGCGCCCTGGCGTGCTCTTCCACGACGGCTCGGCCCTTGACTCCGCCGTGGTGAAGGCGAACTTTGAGGCGCTGCGGACCTCACCCCTGACCGGTGGGGCCTTGACCGGGATCACCTCGGTGGCCACCCCGGACGCCATGACCGTGGTATTCACCTTGAGGGAGCCGACCACCGGGTTCGCCGCCGGCCTTACCACCCAGGTCGGCTACGTGGTGTCCCAGTCCACACTCGACCAGACCGCTGCCTCGCCTGGCAAACAACTGACCCCCGTAGGCACGGGACCGTTCGTCTTCGGCGACTGGCAGCCCAACGGGCACTTCACCGCCACTCGCAACCCGCACTACTGGCAGCCCGGACTTCCCCACCTCGACCAGGTCACCTTCCGTCCCATCGTCGACACGGTGCAGCGCGAGAACTCCCTGCGCACCGGGGCGGTGGACGCCATCATCTCCATCGACTCGCAGACCTATCAGCACTTCAAGGATCGAGCCGGGTACCAGTCGTTCTACGAGACCTCCCCTGTCGTTGGCGGGCCGACCATGGGCTTCATCATGCTGAACTGTGTGCGCGCACCGACGAACGACCCGAAGCTCCGCCTGGCACTGGCCAAAGCCACCGATCAGCGGTCCATCCAGAAGGTATTCGGGGGCGGACCCGTCCACATGATCGATGGGCTGTTCCTCCCTGAGTCCCCCTACTACCGCCCTACGGGCTACCCCAGGCACGATCCGTCCGGGGCGGCCGCCCTCATCCGGGCCTACACAGCCCAACACGGCCAGCCCGCGATTGAGCTCACCACGACCCCTGATCCCAGGGTGACCCAGTTGATCCAGGTGATCCAACAGATGTGGACCAGAGTCGGCATCAAGGCCAGTATCTCCGTGGTCCAGCAGGCCGACGGCATCGTGAACCTGGTGGAGGGCAACTTCCAGGCTGCCCCGTCGGCCATGTTCGGGGCGGTCAATCCTGACCTGAACTATCCGTGGCTGAGCACCACCACGGTGCAACCGGTTGGGACCATTGGCCTCAACTTTGCCCGCAACAGCGATCCAGTCATCGAAACAGCCCTGCGTGCCGGCCGCTCGACACTCGACAGCGCAACCCGCATCGCTGCCTACCGGACGGTCAACGAGCGCCTGGCCCAGGATCTGCCGTATGTGTGGATCGGACGGGACGTCTTTGCCACTCAGCGTGTTCAAGGGATCCGTCGCCGGACGCTTCCTGATGGCACCCCGGGGTACGCCTACAACGAAGGCGTCTTCTTCCCGGCCAACCTGTGGTTGAGCGCCTGACGCCTGACGCCTGACGCCGGATGCCTGACGGGCGTCGGCGCTCGCTGTGTCGGATCAGCCGAGCAGCGACAAGACCAGCAGCCCCTGGGCCAGGTGGTAGGTGACGTGGACGACCACGTTCCCCTGGGGAAACGGGCGGACGAAGCGTTGCAGGGCGAGCACGGTGTCGGACACCAAGAAGAAGATCGCCCCTAGTGCCGCCGCGGGTACGCCCACGTTGCAGGCCAGGACGGCCATGGTGGCGATGGCCACCAGGTAGACGGCGACCGGGGCGATGAGCTCGCGGTGCCCGCCTCGGACCAGCGAGCGGAAGATGAGGAATGCCGGGACCAGCGCGGCCAGGCCGATCACGACCGCGGCCACCACCAGCCCGGTGGTCGAGAACGAGAAGGGCGGCGTGCCGGGAGGTGACGGCGGCTGCAGCAGGCCGATGATGAACAGCACGTGGCCGACCAGGAACGAGGCGAGCCCTGGAACGAAGAGGTTCCGGGGCAGCATCAGCAGCACATCGCCGACCAGGCTGGCGACCAGGGCAGCCACGAACCACCACTTCCGGTCGACCAGATCCGTGTGCGCAGCCGGTAGGGACACGGCGGCCAAGGTGAGCGCCACCAAGACGGCCGGCTTGGCCACGTACTCGAGCCGAGTGTCGGCCCGAGCCACCGCCGTCCAATCGACGAGGGCAGCCACGCCTGCCACCCCGATCAATATCCAGAACACGGTCATCGGCCAGACCCTAACTGTGGTCGACGGTGGAGACCATCCACCACTAGGGAATTCGATATCACTACCGTTTGAGTAGGAAGTAGTGGTTGAGGAGTTGGTGCCTGTGGTGCTGGTGATCATCATCCTGATGGCGTGGGTCGTCATCTTGGGACCGAGTCTGATCAAGCGCCGTGCCCGTAGCGGGGGTGATCAGTCCATTTCGCACTTCCACCGCCAGCTGCGCATCTTGGAGCATTCCGCCCCCGAGCCTCTCGTAACCCCGGCGTACCGGCTACGGGCCGTTGACGGAAGCACTACCGCCTCGGGTATCACGTTCACCACTTCCGGTGCGCCGCCGGTGCTCACCGTGGTCGGGGCCAAGGAGCTCCCCAAAGCGGCACTGGCATTCCTGGGTGAGCCCCATCCATCGGTAGCCGCCGTGGTACCCGCCGCCAACCCATCCGGTGCCGGCTACGGGCGACCGGGGTCCCAGTTCGTCGACTACGCGGACTACCAGGACTACCAGGACGACCAGTCCCATGACGATGAATTTGACGACGAGTCCTACGACGAGTCCTACGACGAGTCCTACGAGTCTCGTCGAGCCGTGCACGCAGGGTCGGATCTTGGGGTCAGGGGCGACGATGCGTTTGCCCCGAACCAGGCCCGCCAGCGTCGCCGCGACATTCTGGTCGGGCTGGCTGGGATATTCGCCACCACCTTCTTGGTCGGGTTGTTGCCGGGTGCATCGTTCGCCTGGATGCTGTGCGCCGTCGATGGCGTGGTCCTGGCCGCCTATGTGGGCCTCATGGTGTACCTGAAGCGCTTGGCCATGGAGCGCGAGGCGAAGCTCCACTATCTGGATCCGTTCGCCGACGGCCGTATGGGCCGCACCAGTACTGTTCCCAGCTATGTCGGCGGCCGGTATGCCCACCCGTCGAACGGCCAAGCCGTCGCACGCTGAACGTTCCGTCATGGAGTCCGCACGGGTTGCTAGGGTCTGAGGCATGAACCACGACATGCGCTCCGCCGGTACCGATACCCATGTAGATCTGGCCGATGCCGTCGCGTCCTCCCTCGAGGGGCGGCTGCTTCTGACTCACCCGTTCTACCGACGGTGGGAGGCAGGTGAGCTCTCCGCGAGTGAGTTGGCCGAGTACGCCGTCAACTACCGGGCCTTCGAAGCTGTCCTCCCCGAGGTGCTGAGCACGGTCGTGGCCGAGCTGATGGAGCAAGGTGAGTTCGAGGCTGCCGAAATGGTGGCCCGCAACCTGTCTGACGAGCTCGGCGAGCCCGAGTCCCACCTGTCGATGTTCGACGGGTTTGCCGCCGCGCTGCCGGTCGCTCCCGTGGCCACCGGTCCTGGTGCCGCTGCTCAGTCGCTGGCCGACACCTACCGGGCCCTGGCCGCCGAGTCACCGATCGCCGCCATCGCCGGACTGGCCGCCTATGAGACCCAGGCCGCAGCCATTGCTGCCTCCAAGGGTGACGGACTCCGTCGTTGGTACGGCATGGACACCGCAGGCACCCAGTTCTGGGACGTGCACGCCACGATGGACGCTGACCACGGGGACTGGGCCGTCGAGGCCCTGGCTCTGTTGGGTGCCGAGGCCGATGAGGTGGCTGTGGCCACCCGTCGTGCCGCCGATGCCTGGTGGACGATGCTGGACGAGCGTGAGGCCGAGGGCGTAGCTGCCTGAGGAAACTCAGGTCGGCCCTCGTGGTCGATCAGGCCGGGTCTGCTCCTGTGGGGCGACCAACTCGGTTGACGGCCACTGCCTGGCGATAGATCTCTTCGATCTGGCGACTCGACGCGGCCACATCGAACATCGCACTCTTCGCCTTGGCCCCTTGACCTAGGCGCAGGCGTAGCGCTGGGTCGGCCACTACCCGCTCAAGGGCATCAGCCAGCCGCACGGGGTCCCCGGGGGGAACGATCAGTCCGTCGACGTCGTCGGTGATCACTTGGGGCACCCCGCCAACGGCGGTGGCCACGATCGGCATCCCCATGCTGGTCGCCTCCATCAGGGAGACCGGGAGCCCCTCTTGGTGGGAAGCGAGCACGAAGACGTCGGATCCGGCCAGCAGGCGAGGCACATCACCCCGCTGGCCGAGGAGTTGCACGTGGTCACCGAGGTCGAGCGCCTGGTGCTGGGTGCGCACCTCGTCCTCCAGCGGTCCGGTTCCGACGGCGGCGATCCGCATCGGCACCCCTCGGTCGATCAGCAGGCGGGCTGCATCGAGCAGCACGTCGTACCCCTTTTCGGAACGGAGGTTGGCCACGGTCAGGATCAGGACGTGTCCGTCTCGAACGTCCAACTCCGACCGCACGTCTTGGCGGATCTCGTCTCTACGGGCAATCAGTGCATCGGCCTGGGTCGTGTCCACTCCGTGCACGATCACCTGGGCCCGGTCCTGCAAGGCAGGGGGCAGGGCATCGTGGGCGGCCTGGGACACCACGATCAACGCCTGGTCCCGACCCACCCCCATGCGGTTGATGGCCTTGGTGATGATGGCGGCCTTACTCCACAGGCTGTGCTCGGTGTAGATGACGGCCGGTCGTCTCGAACGGGGCAGGGTGGCCACGGCGATACGACCGAATCCGGCGGTGTAGGGCAGGTGGAAGTGGACGACGTCGAAGGAGCCCTCACGGATGAGAGTTCGCAGATGAAGCACCCAGCGCAGATCCGCACTCCTGATTGCTCCTAGCGAGTGGACGGGAGTCCCTCCGTCCCGGATGGTGGGGGCGAGGCCGTCATGGGCGTCGAGTACGTAGGCCACCTCGCACTCGAAGGCATCCCTGTCGATGGTGGCCACCGTCTCGACGAGGAGGCGCTCCGCGCCTCCGAAGCCGAGGACCTTGATGACCGAGAGGATGCGGAGGCGTCGATGGGCCCCGCCTGCTGCGTTGTCGGCCACCGGATTCACGCAGGGAGCGTACAACTGCTTGCGGGCACGTGGTCGGGATCCCCTGTTGCAGCACGCGGAGGATCGTCCCAGGTGGGACGGTGAATTTCTCTTAATTGGTCATGGTGCAACTGCAGGTGCGCGTGTATTCTTGACCCTTCAGGGCTCGTCATCAGGGGAGGTCCGAAAACATCCCCGCTGGGGACCGTCACAAGATCCCCACTGGGGACTATCACAAGGGAAAGCACTGCCATGGCCCCGGGAACCGATGGAGACGAAAGGCAACGCACCCGGTGGCGCGGATGCCGCATCGTGACCACGTCCCTGACGGCCCGGGTCCTACTGGCCAACCAGCTGCGCTCTCTGCCTGAAGCCGACTGGACCGTCATCTCCGGTGACCAGTGGGACGACCCGGTCGAAGGTGTCGAGGTGGAGGTCATCCCCATCCGTCGGGAGTTCGCCCTTTCCGACATCGGTGCTTTCGTAGGTCTGTGGCGCTACCTGCGTCGCCAGAAGTTCGACATCGTGCAGACCCATACTCCCAAGGCGTCGTTCCTGGGTCTGCCGGCCGCCCGTCTGGCCGGAAGCCAGGCGGTCTACACCATCCATGGTGCGCTGTACTTCAAGGGGAACACCCGGCTGGCCAACTTCCTCGGCTGGTGCTTTGAGTTTTGGTGCTGCATGTGGGCGAACAGCGCGCTGGTGCAGAGCCGCGAGGACGAGCAGGTCCTGCCTCGGGTGCGCATCTGCCCTGCGGCGAAATTGCACTACGTGGGCAACGGGATCATGCTCGATCGGTTCCTGGCCCCGGTGGAGCTGGCCATCCACTCGGAGCGGCCCATCGTCTTGATGGTCAGCCGACTGGTTCTGGAAAAGGGCTGCGCCGACTTCTTGGAAGTAGCGGCCAGCCTGTCCGACAAGGCGGACTTCGTCCACGTCGGACCGGTCGAGAGTGACCAAAAAGATGCCCTGTCGCCGGCCCTGGTGGCCGCCGCCGAGGCGGCCGGCACAGTGCGGTTCATCGGCGAAGTAGCCGACGTGCGGCCCTACGTGGAGTCGGCCACCTTCATGGTGCTCCCTTCCTACCGCGAGGGCATCCCTCGAGCAGCCATGGAGGCTGCAGCCATGGGGCGCCCGGTAGCGGCCTACGACATCCGTGGCGTGCGCGAGGTGATCGACCCCGCACTCGGCCTGCTCGCTCCACGTGGCGATGTCGCGGCATTGACGGCCATTGTTTCGGACTTGATCGATGCACCCGATCGCTGCATCGAGTTGGGGAAGCAGTGCCGCGACCACATCGTGACGCAGTTCTCCGAAGGACTGGTCATGGAACGTCTGCGCCACTTTTATGCCGAGACGCTGCAGAGCAGTAGCACTGGCGCCCCGGTATCGGGGGCAGCATGACTCCGCCGGTGTGCGTGACCATCGACGTCGAGGACTGGTACGACGGGATGGAGGTCCTGGGCGTCCCGGTTCCGAAGCCGGCCGGTGCCCGCAGTGGGCTGACCGGCCTGCTCGAGCACCTTGAAGCCACGGAGGGATCGCCGAAGGTGACCCTCTTCGTGGTGGGCAACTACGCAGACGAAGTAGCCGAAGAGTTGGCCGGCATGGCCAAGGCCGGGCACGAGATCGCCAGTCACGGTCCGGACCACGGGCGCCTGCCCGAGGATCCAGCCGCCCTCGTCGAGTGGCTGCGCTCCGGCAAGGAGGGCCTAGAGGACCGGTTCCAGGTCCCGGTCCGGGGGTTCCGCTCGCCCAGGTTCGATCGCCCCAGTTCGCAGAGCCTCGGGCAGTACCGCGAGGCAGTGGCTGAGGCCGGGTTCGAGTACGTATCGGACACCCACGTCATGGGCGAGGGGTCGCCGGTCACCGAGCTCCCGGTGCTGGTGATGCATGGTTTCCCCATCGGCGGCGGCAGTTACCAGCGTCTGATGCCTGCATCGGTGGCCTCGGGCATGGTCGGTAGGTCCGTCGGACCAGCGGTCGTGTATTACCATTCGTACGATTTTGACGCCACACTCCCGAGCCTGGGCTCGATCCGATCGATTGCTGAAGCCAAGCAGTTGGTGGGTCGGGGAAGGGTGGAGGGAGCATTCTCGAAGATCCTCAGCCGTTACGGCAGTAAGGCATGTGTCGATGTCCAACGATGATTTCCAGACCTACTTCCACCAGAGGGCGCGACGGTTCTCGTCGTTCTATTCGAGCGAGTCGGTATCTCGAATGCTCGGCCGCGGCCCGCTCTTCGATCGGCTGCGCATGGCCGTCGACATGTCCGTGGCCGCAGGGGCCAAGAGCGTCCTGGACGTGGGATGTGGCAGCGGTCCGCTCTTCGCTCCGTTGGCCGAAAAGGGCATCAACGTCACCGGTATTGATCCGGCCGACAACATGGTGGCCCTGGCTAACGCTGAGGCGACCAAGTACCCGGGTCTGGTCACGGTCCAGCAGCGGGCATGGGCCGACCTCGACGAGGTCGATGTCTATGACGTCGCTGTTGCCCTCGGTGTCTACGACTACGTATCCGACCCGGCCGATCTGCTCGGCCGCATGGGCCGTGCTGCCCAGCAGGCGATCGGGACGTTTCCGTCACCGGGAATGCGGACGGGCCTGCGCAAGATGCGCTACGGGATGCGGGGCGTCGGTGTCTACGGCTACCCGGTTGACGGCTACGACGATCTGGCCAAGCGGGCCGGCATGAAGGTCCTCGAGAAGGTGCCACTGGGCAAGGCTGGATTCGTAGTCCGCTTCGGCCGCATCCCGGCCTAAGTCGTCTGCCGCCGGGATAGCGCGCTACGGGCCCGGTCGGCTCGGCTCAGTCTGAGCGCAGGCCCGGCTCAGCCGAGTTCGGTACCGACCACAGACACGAACGACACCATCTCTCCGGGGTAGCCCCCGAGGTTGTGAGTGAGGGCCAGGGTCTTGTCCGTGTCGATCTGACGCTCCGGTGTGGCCTCGCCACGCAGTTGCAGCCACGTCTCGAAGAACATCCGCAGGCCTGATGCGCCGACCGGATGGCCGAAGCTCTTGAGGCCGCCGTCGGGGTTGATGGGCAGCGGACCGGTGCGGTCGAACGTGCCGGCCAGCACCTCTTTCCATGCCGTGCCCCGGGGAGCGAAGCCCAGGTCTTCCATGAGGACCAACTCGGTGGGGGTGAAGCAGTCGTGTACCTCAGCCATGGCCAACTGATTACGGGGGTCGGTGATGCCGGCCTGGGCGTAGGCGTCCTGGGCGGCGGTGGCGCACTCGGGGAACCAGGTGTAGTCGTACTCAGGATCGATCAGTCCGCTGCCGCTGCCGGTGGCGAACGACAGTGCCTTGATGAAGATCGGCTTGTCCGTGTACTTGTAGGCATCCTCGGCCCGCACCACGATGGCGGCTGCCGCACCGTCGGCCACGCCGGCGCAGTCAAACACGCCGAGCCGGCCGGCCACTCGGGGAGAGGCGCAGATGGTCTCGGTGGAGACCTCCTTGCGGAACTGGGCCCGAGGGTTGCGGGCGCCGTTCTGGTGGTTCTTCCACGAGATGCGGGCCAGCACCTCGGTGAGCTGCTCCTCGCTCACCCCGTACTTCTTCCCATACGCCGGGGCCACCATGGAGAACATGGCGGCTGCCGTCAGCGTCCGCGACGTCCCGTCGTTGGGGATGGGGAAGGCGTTGAGACCTTGGTATCCGGAGTCCTTCACCTTTTCGGCCCCGAGGGCCATGGCCACGTCGTAGGCGCCCGAGGCCACGGCATAGGCCGCAGCCCGCAGCGCCTCAGAACCGGTGGTGCAGTAGTTCTCGACCCGGGTGACCGGCTTGCCTTCGAGTTGCAAGGGCCGGGCCATGGTGATGCCGCTCATGCCGGACTGGGCAGTGCCGAACCAAAAAGCGTCGATGTCGTCCTTGGCCACGCCGGCCGACGCAAAGGTCTCTTCGGCAGCCTCGACGATCAGGTCGTCGAGGCTCTTGTCCCAGTGTTCGGCGAAACGGGTGCATCCCATCCCGACGATCGCCACCCGGTCCTTGATTCCGTGCGAAGCCATTGCTCTCCTTGAGTTCTTGCCCTGTGCGTCAGTGACGGGCGCCGGTCGGCACCCGGTGAATCGTGTCGTTCAGTCAGTCAGGCGGTCAGGCAGTCAGTGCCGGGTCAGGGGACCCGGCCCGTACCGGCTTGGCCTTCCAGAAGTAGTCGTGGATGCCGTCGGACGTGTAGAGCTTGCGGAACGTCATGGCCACCTTGTCGCCAATGTCGACGGTGTCTGGGTCGACGTCGGTCAACTCCACCGGGAAGCGTCCCCCGCCGTCGAAGTCGAGGATGGCGAAGACCACCGGAGGACTCGGTGAGTAGGCGAGACGGTCGATGGTGTAGGTGGCGATGGTGGCCTCGGTGTCGGCCCGGTCGATCGGCACCATGTCATCGACGGCGCCGCCGTCCATCGACACCCGAGAGGGCGGAAGGTGCACGGCACCTGACGACCGGTCCTGGGATCCGACGAAGCCGAACTTCCAATCCTCGTTGCGCCAGGCAGCCGAAGAAGACACCCGCTGGGGCTCGGGGCGGCGCGGCGGCTCCGGAGTGACCATGCCGCGCCAAGTCAGGAACTTGCCGTAGGGAAGGTCGGCGCCAGCGGCGATCTGGGCGGCCACCGGGTCGGCGGGCGACCAGGCGGCCAGTGCGGCGGTAGTCCGGAAGATGAGCACATCGGCTCCGTCGGCCAGAGACACCACAGCGATGATCTGGTCCGGCGTGGCCTGCTCCACCATGGCGGCCAGCACCAGCCCTGCGTGGGCCGCGCCGGTCTGGCCCACCGTGGTCGAGAGGTCGTCGGCCACGGCGTCGTCACGGACGCCCAGCTTGCGGCCGAGGGCCTTGGCGGCCCGGCTGTGCATCCCGGTGACCACTACGTGGTCGACCTGCTCTGCTGTCACTCCGGCTGCCTTGAGGCCTGCTTCCCAGGCATCGGCACCGAGAGGCACATAGCGGGTCTCACCGAACCGCTCTTCCCAAGTCCGGGACCGGCGGTCGCCGGCCGTGCGCCACCGGTCGAGGAACTCATCGCTGATCGACGAGCCCCCTAGGAACTCAGCGATCACCGGTGTGCCCGGTCCGTCGTCGCCGATCACTACGGCGGCGGCACCGTCCCCACCGGCGGACTCGTCGGCTGATGTGGGCAGACCGTCTCGTAGGTCGGCCACCACGACCAGGGTCGTACTCGTGCCTGATCCGTCCAGGGCGGAGCGCAGGGCTCCGGGGCCCGATCGCAGGGCCCCGCCGAAGTCGTAGGCGCCGACATCGGCGGGTAGGCGCAGCGCGGCGTGGACGGTGGTGGCATTGGTCTTGTCCAGATAGGCCGGTGTGGCCGAGGCGAACCAGAGGGAGCGGGGGGCGGTACCAGGGACCGCACGCAGCGCCAGGCGGGCCGCCTCCACCCCCATGGTGGTGGTGTCCTCGTCGTGCGAGGCGACCGAGCGTGCGCCCTTGCCCCCACCGGACCCGAAGACCTGGGCCACGTCGGTTCGCTGGAGCCGGCGATAGGGGACATATCCAGCGATGCTGACAATTCCCCTGGTCATGAGTACGTCCTCGTCGAGCTGGCCTTGTGCATGGTCGTGGTGGTCCCTTCGTGGTGGTGGCCGTGGTGGCGACTGGCGAGCAGTCCGGAGTGGCGAGAGTACTGGCGAGAGTACTGGCGGAACCGGCGGGAAGGTAGTGCCGTGCGCAATGTCGTTGGCATCATCCGCTCGCTCATCCTATGATGGGAACAGTATCTGACGGTCAGTCAGATCACCACCGCGGAACGTGCCGCACAGCCAGGATGGAGGTCGGAACATGGACTTCGAGTTCACCCCCGAGCAGCTCGAGTTCGTCAAGGAAGTAGAGCAGTTCCTCGACGACAACTATGACCCCGAGGTCTTTGACGTTACTCGGGAGAATATGGCGCAGATCGTCGACACTCCCAAGCGTCGCGCCTTCATGGCCAAGCTGGGTGAGCAGGGCTGGCTGGGGATCACCTGGCCCGAGGAGTACGGCGGCAAGGCCGGCAGCGGAATCTACGAATATCTGCTGAACGAGGCGCTGGCCGCCCGGGGCGGACCCCAGATCGGCAAGGGCGTCGGCATCATCGGCAAGACCATCATCACCCACGGCAGCGACAAGTTGAAGGCTGAGTTCCTTCCCAAGATCCTGAAGAACGAGGTCGAGTTCGCCGTCGGGTACTCCGAGCCCAATGCCGGCTCGGATGCCGCCGCGATGCAGCTCAAGGCCACTCGCGACGGCGACGGCTGGCGCCTCAACGGCCAGAAGACGTGGACCACCTCGGCCCACTTCGCCGACTGGTACTGGGTGGGCGCCCGCACCGACCAAGAGGCGCCGAAGCACCACGGCATCTCGCTCTTCATGGTGCCGATGAACCATCCCAACATCACCGTCAAGGCCATCTGGACCATGGGCGACGAGCGGACCAACGAGGTCTACCTCGACGACGTGTTCGTCCCTGATGACTACGTGGTCGGCGAGCTCAACAAGGGATTCCAGTACATCTCCGAGGCCCTAGACATCGAGCGGTTCACCCTCTTCACCTACTCGCCCACCGCCCAGCGCCTCGACCTCCTTACTGAGTACGTCAAGGGTGCGACCCGAGACGGCGAGCCGCTGAAGGACGACGCGCAGATCCGGGCTCAGTTGGCCCACCTCCACACCGAGGCCGAAGTGGCCCGGGTACTGGGGCTGCAGTTCGTGGCCGCCTCGCTGTCCGACGGCCCGCCGCCCACGTCGGAGGCGTCCGAGTACAAGCTGTTCACCACCGAGTTCTCTCGCCGACTGGCCAATGCCTCGATGGACATCTCTGGATCCGGTGGTCAGCTGCGTGTCCACAGTGAGGAAGCTCCCATGGTCGGACGGTCGGAGTCGACCTATCGGTACACGGTCATCGACACCATCGGTGGCGGCTCCTCGGAAATCCAGAAGAACATCTTGGCCCGTCGCAAGCTCGGTCTCCCCAAGAACTTCTGAGCCACCCGACTCCTGTGACCTCCCTGCCCACCGCCTCTGCCGCCGCGCCTACCGATCCGACTGAGGGACGCGCCTCGACGAGCCCGGCGGGGCCGCTGTCCGGTGTAGTGGTGCTGGATCTGGCCAGCGTCGGTCCGGCGGCCCGGTGCACCCGGATGCTGGCCGACTACGGGGCGACCGTGGTGAAGGTGGGAACGGTGCCGGGTAGCGGGGTGGAGCCGATCCGACCGCCCTTCTACGCCTACAGCGGGGCCCGGTACCTCAAGCATGTGGCCTTCGACCTGAAGGACCCCGACGGACGCGGCGCCTTCTTGGACCTAGTGCGGAGCGCCGACGTGGTGGTCGAGAGCTTTCGGCCCGGGGTGGTCGACCGTCTCGGCATCGGGTTCGATGCCCTGCGAGCGGTCAACCCACGGATCATCCTGTGCTCGACCACCGGCTTCGGCCAGGACGGCCCCCGCTCGGCGTGGGCCGGCCACGACATCAACTACCTGGCTGTGGGCGGCTACCTGGCCTCTACCGAGCCGGCGGCCGACGGTGGACCGCCAGTGTCCGGTGCCACCATCGCCGATGCTGCCGGTGGAGGGATGCAGGCAGCTATGGCTGTCATGGCCGCCCTCATCGGCCGGGGCACGGACGGCCCTGGCGCTCACCTCGACGTGTCGATTGCCGATGGCGTTCTGTGGCTCACCTCGCTGGCCGTCGACGAGTACCTGGCCACCGGCGCCCCAGTCGGTTTCGGGCACAACATCATCACCGGCCGGTACGCCTGCTACGACACCTACCGGTGCGCAGATGGGGCCTGGGTGGCCGTAGGGGCCATCGAAGCGAAGTTCTTCGCCAACCTGTGCCGCCTCTTGGGATGCGACAGGTGGATCGGGAGCCAGCTCGACGATGCGTCCCAGGACGCCATCCGAGCAGACTTGGCGGCAGCCTTTGCCACCAAGGACCGTGACGCATGGGTGGACGAGTTGGCCGAGGCCGATACTTGTGTCAGCCCGGTGCTGTCGGTGGCCGAACTGGTCGACGACGAGCAATATGGCGCTCGTGGCGCATTCGTCGAAGCAGTGCGGCCGGCCGGCGCCGTTGGGCCGACGTCGTTCCGCCAGGTGGGACCGGTGCTGGCCGGCATGCCTAGTGCGGGCGACCAGGTGCTGGCCGGGGATCCGTCCCGGTCGGACACCGACGAGCTGTTGGCGGCCGCTGGTGTGACGGCAGAGCGGATCGCCGAACTACGAGCGAAGGGAGTGGTGGCATGAGCGCCATCGGAATCGACGACATCGCGGGTGCCCTCGGGGTCAGGCAGTACGAAGAGGTGGGGGAGTTCCCTGTCGAGCAGGGGTACGTCTGGACCACCTGCTCATCGGTGGAGAACGGCAACCCGCTGTTCTGGGACGCGGAGGTCGCAGCCCAAGTGACCGGTGGCCCGATCGCCCCGCCGACCATGGTGTCGGTGTGGTTCCGGCCCCACCACTGGGCTCCGAACCGCTCGACCCCGGGCCTGCCCCTACAGATCCACTTCGACCTCAAAGAAGGTCTCGGCCTGCCCGAAGCGGTCATGAGTGACAACACCATCGTCTTTTATGAGCCGGTCCGCCCGGGCGACCGGCTGACCACCCGCCAGATCCTGCAGTCGGTGAGCGATGAGAAGACCACCAAACTCGGCACTGGACGGTTCTGGGTGATCGACGTCGAGTACCACAACCAAAAGGACGAGCTCGTGGCCGTGGAGAGCTACACCGGCTTCGGCTACCGACGCAGCGAGTCGGAGGCCGGCAAGTGACCGCTCCTACGCTTCTGCACGGACAGGTCGCCTCGGGTGACGTGCTTCCCGATCTGGCCTACCCGGTCACGGCCACCACCATCGTCCTCGGGGCGCTGGCGGCACGCGACTGGCGGCCGATGCACCACGACAAGGACTTCGCCGTCAACCGCAACGGCACCCAGGACATCTTCATCAACACCCCGAACCTGGCATCGTGGTTCGAGCGCTACATCACCGACTGGACCGGACCGTTCGGACGCCTCCAGCGGGTGACCTTCCGGATGCTCGGGTCGATATTTCCGGGTGACACCATGGTGTTTCAGGGGAAGGTAAGCGATACTGGCGTGGACGACACCGGCTGCGGCTGGGTCGCCCTCGACATCGCCGTATCGGTCGACGGCGTGGCCAAGACGACCTGCACGGCTCGGGTAGCCCTGCCCATCGATGCCGACGACAACCCGTGGTCCCGCTCCGGCGACCGCTGGACACCCTGACCGACTACGAACGCACAGGCTGCACCCTGATCACCAGACGCACCACCATTCGCACCACCACCATTCGCACCACCACCAGAGGAGAGCACCACATGTTGGACCTGACCTTCACCCCCGAGCAGGAGATGCTCCGTGAGACCGTGCGCGGCATCGTCGCCACCGCCAGCCCGCTGAGCGTCGTGCGTGAGTTGGAGGACGACCCGATCGGCTACTCGACCGAGCTGTGGAAGCAGCTGGCCCACCTCGACCTCATCGGCCTGCAGATCCCCGAAGAGTACGGCGGCTCGAGCATGACCACCTTGGAGAGCGTGGTCGTGTACGAGGAGTTCGGACGGGCCATCACTCCCTCCCCCCACTTCGTCAGCTCCATCATCTCGGGAGGCGCGCTGGCCCGCTCCGGTAGTGACGAGCAGAAGCAGGCCTGGCTGCCCGGCATCGTCACCGGTGAGGCCATCCTCACCCCGGCGTGGCTCGAGCCCGAGAACAGCTCGGGGCCGACCGGCGTGCAGGTGCGCGCCGTGCCCGATGGCAACGGATGGACCATCACCGGTATCAAGCGCCATGTGGCCTTCGCTACCTCGGCCACCCGCCTGGTCGTGCTGGCCCGGACTGGTGACGGAGTCGAGGACATCGACCTGTTCCTGGTCGACCCGGCAGATTCCGGTGTCACCTTGACCCAGCAGATGACCATCGCCTCGGACGCTCAGTACAAGGTGGAGCTCACTGGCGTGCGGGTCACCGAGGCCGATCGGATCGGGGCGGCCGGAACCGGATGGAACACCTGGAATGCCGTCATGCACGAGGCCATCATCTTGGCGGCCGCCCAGGCCGTCGGTGGTGCCCAGTACGCCCTCGACATCACCGTCCAGTACGCCAAGGACCGCCAGCAGTTCGACAAGCCGTTGGGCGCCTTTCAAGCACTGGCCCACTACATGGCTGATGCCGCCACCAACGTCGACGGTGCCCGGGTGCTCGTGCACGAGGCGGGCTGGGCCCGCTCGGACGGCCGACCGGTGGGCAAGCTGGCCCCCATGGCCAAGCTGTACGCCTGTCAGACCTTCCGCGACGTGACGGCCATGGCCCAACAGATCTTCGGTGGTATGGGCTTCACCGTCGAGTTCGACATCCAGCTCTACTTCCGCCGGGCCAAGCAGTTGCAGATGTCGTGGTGGGACACCCGGATGCTCGAGGAGCTCATTGCCGCCGAGGTGCTCGACCGCTGAACGGCGTAGTGGCGGCCGAGGTCGACCAGTTGTCGAGACGTTCGGGTCACTGGTCGGCGGGCGCGACCACTACGCGGTGGACACCGACCTCTAGGGCGATTCCGATCTTTGCTGCGAGCTCGGTCTGAGTGAGGCCTGCGCCTTCACGAGCGTCGTGAAGTGCGATTCCCGTCCGGAGTTGTGCAGAAAGCTCCGCCCGTTGGCGATCATGGAGTTCTGCATCTTGGGTCGTCATCGCGGCCCGTGCATGCTCATCGATGTTCGAGAACGTTACGGCCATGAAACTCTTCTTGTCGTTCGTTGTTGCGCTGTTTTTGGAAGACCGTGAGTAGGACGATCGCACCATCAGGTCATTGCCAATACGTACTACGCCACGCACGACGAACCATGGTGAATCCAGTTCGAACAGACCACCTCCGAGTGGCTTGCTGTGCGGCATCCTCAAGAGGTACCACTCGGATACTTCGGCCTCGAGCTCGATGTCCATGTGTCCCATGTCATAACTTGAAACGCATAACGGCAATCCTTCGCTCGGTTCCCCGGCCCCACTATCAAGGGCGACGACACAACCGTGCTGGGTTTGGCACACAGATGCAGCGGGGCGACGATTCCCACTTCGTTGGTCGAGGGATAGAGCGATCCCTCCCTGACTTGGACGTACTGCCGAAGCGCCCAGCGGATGGCCTCGGACACGCTCACAACCTGGGCAGACACCAAAGGGACAGGTCGCGCTTGAACCCGCATGGCAGGTTCGCCACCTTCAGGTGCATCTGGCAGAGATCCCGTTCCGGAGCAGGGTGATCTTGCAGGGACCCACGGGTTCGGCATCCGCCACTCGTGGATCCATATCCAATAACACATAACTGATACAATGTGGCCATGGACGGATGGGAGTTGCGTAGTAGCCGCAGAGAGTCCGAACTCACGGCGGCTCAGGTGGCTCGAGTGGTCGGAACTGCGGAAAGCAACATCACGGCCTATGAGCGCGGCGACAAGGTCCCGGGACCGGCGACCTTAGAGCGCATTGTCGCTGCCGTCGCCGCTGGCAGCACTAGTCCGATTTACACCAATGGACTGGTGACTGCACCTCAGGCCGCCTCTGCGATTCGGGGCGGGATCCGTCACGGGTGGACGTCAAGAGAACTCCTGCGGATCATGCGCGAGCACAGGTCAAATGCCGCATGGGTGTCCCGCCCGATCGATGTGGAGGTCTTCTTCGGACGACCAGCCACCAGTGGGGACCGCCGCTGGGACGCTCTCCTAGCGGGCTCAACTGAAGAGCTGGCCATGAGGAACGGCATGGTGGTGCCTCGTTGGACGCAGGCGACCCGATTGAAGAATGACTGGTTCGTGACGGACGACCCGGCGTTCCACGCCTACTTGCTCGAATACTCCCCAGATCCGTTTCGATCTCGTGGCGTAATGGTCGATCCCGAAGCGCTCGAATCGGTATGAGCCCGAGTACGGACGGTCCACTTTTGGGCCGAGCGCGGATCCGTTCATTGCTCAAAGAACTCGGCCAGAGGTGTGCGGCCCAAGGATTCGAAGTCGAGATGTTCGTCGTCGGCGGCGGGGCGATCGCTCTGGCCTACGGCGATGATCGATCGACGCGAGACATCGACGCAGTCTTCGAACCGAAGATGGGCGTCTACGGGATCGCCAAGGTGATGGCCACTGACTTTGGGCTGCCCCAGGACTGGATCAACGATGGAGTGAAGGGGCTGTTACCTGATCGTCCCGACAGCGGTCAGCAGTTCATTTGGGCCAGCAGGGGGATTCGGCTGGTTGTGCCCTCTCCCGAGTACCTCTTCGCTATGAAGGCAGTTTCGGCGAGGATCGGCGCCGACGACGACGATCTCAGACTGCTGGGCCAGCGGATTGGGGTCACCACTGCTGAAGAAGCTTTTGGGATCATGGAACGCTTCTATCGATCGGAACGCGTTTCGGCCAAGTCCAACTTTTTTGTGCAGGTGATCTTTCCAAGTGGTGAGCCGAACGCCACGGCATGATCACTGGAGTGTTGAGGATGCCGTGGCCCAAGTGACGCCACGCGGCGGGGCGTGATCCCCTGACCCCCTGCCGGGCACCTTGACACACCCACCATCTACGGTGTCGCCCATGCAAGACATCGCCGACCAACGGTCCGGATTTGCCGTGGTGGACCTCGAGACCACCGGATTCTCCCCCGACGACGATCGGATCGTCGAGGTGGCCGTCGTGGTGCTCGACGCCGAAGGCACCGAACTCGACTCCTTCTGCACGCTCGTCAACCCCGAGCGCGGCCCGGGGCCCACCCATATCCACGGCATCACGGCCGCCATGCTCGAAGGCGCACCGACCTTCGCCGAGGTGCACCCCTACGTGGCTGACCTGCTGTCAGGGCGCGTCGTGGTGGGGCACAACGTGGACCGATTCGACCTCGCCTTCTTGATGGCCGAGTGCGGCCGCCTCGATACCGCAGGCATGGCCCCCGAGTCCGTCGTCACCATCGACACCTTGCTGGTGGCCCAGAGCTCTCTCGATCTGCCCGGAAAGGCACGGCTGATCGACTGCTGTGACCGCTACAGCCTGACCTGGGACGACCACCACAACGCTCTCGGCGATGCCCGGGTGACGGCCGCCCTGCTGATGGCCATGCGGGGTGAGCTGGGCGACGACCTGATCGGGATCGACCGCCTACTCGAGGCCGCAAGCATGCTCCGCTGGCCGGGGGCGGTCGACGTTCCCATCGAGGGATACGGCCGCGCCACACGGGTACCGGCCTGACGATCAGGGCATCGCCTCGATGGGTGGTGCCACCATCATCCGCCCTCGGGCCCCGCCGAGCATCTCCCCGTCGGTTCCGTCATCGTCGGCCCCGGCCACCAGCGGCGACCGAGTGAGCACTACGACACCGGTCACCAGGACGGCCAGCGCCAGCACCTCGAGGCTGATCCATAGCGCACCACTCCGGAGTACGTCTCCGAACAATGTGACCCCGAGCACAATGCTGACTAACGGGTTCATGGTCACCAAGGTGGTCCGCGAGGCGGTGATCGGCCCGGCGTGCAGTGCGTTCTGGAGAAGAAAGACGGTGCCGAGTCCGGTGACGGCCAGCATGTAGGGCTCGAAGTGAGTGAACACCTGGTCCCACCCTTGCGAGATGTAGCCGGTGATGGCCTTGGTCAGCGCCGCACCGAACGCCGCCGTGATGGCCGTGGCGGCACCGAAGGCGGCAGCACGCCACCACCGAGGTCCTCGCAGGGCGGCCACGATACAGATGGTGATGGCCGATAGCAGGACGATCGAGGCGACCAGCCACTCGGCGTCAGAAGGGAGAACTTGACCCCCGTGGGGCCGGGCAGCCAGGAAGAATCCGCCGAGGCCTACCACCACCGTCACCGCCCCCAGCCACTCGCGTGCCCCGAGGCGGTAGCGGAACCACACAGCTAAGACCAACAGGAGGAACAGCAACTCGGTGGTCAGTACTGGCTGGACAGTGCTGAGCTGGCCGAACTTGAGCGCAGTGGCCTGCAGGCCGAACTGCACCAGCATCAGGGCGAAACCGATCAGCCAGATGCCTTGTTTGACGGCGTGGCCGATGAGGCTCGGACGCATGGTGGACGATTCGGGAGCCGACTCCACGCCGATGCGCTGGAGTACCGAGGTGATGGCGTTAGTGAAGGCGGCGAGGGTAGCGAGGAGAAAGGCCACGGCACTGTTGTACTCGCGTTTGGCGCCCCTGGGGAGTCCAGAGGCCGGCGGGCCTAGTGGATGATGCCCTCGGGAGCGGGGTCGATGCCGTCGGGCTCGTCCATGCGGAGCCCGAGTCCGTAGCCCTCCAAGAACAGGTCGGCATCGTGCTTGCGTGGATAGCGAGCCTCGAGCTCGCGGAAGCGGGCCGAGTGGTTCGGTTCGATCAGGTGAGCCAACTCGTGGACGATCACCGAGTCGAGTACCCAGGTCGGTGCGGCCCGCAGCCGCGAAGAGATGCGGATCTCCCGGGTGGCCAGCGTGCACGATCCCCACCGCTTGTTCTGGTTGGTGGCCCACCGGATCGATTGCGCCTCGACGCCACCAAGGTAGAGGCGCCCCAAGCCCCGGGCCCGCTCGGCCAGGTGCTGGTCGGAGGCGTGCAGGTGGGGGCGGTTTCGGGTGAGGCGACGGGAGAGGTTCTCGACCATGTCGTCGAGTGCGGTGCCACGCAGGTGGGTGGGCACCACCACGATGATCCGGTCACCCTCCCAGTGCGCCCCGGCCGTCTTCTTCCGGCGGGCCGAGACTCGCACCTCGACTTCGGGTTGGGTCAGGGCGAGGGGCTGGTGGTTCAACTTCATGACGTCACGTTACGGCCGGGGTGTGACCAGTGGTCCGTCCCAGCCGGGCAGCCAAGTGACTGCCCGGCTGGGACGAAGTCCCTACTGGCCCGGCATCTCACGGCGGCCGTAGGGGGCGGGGGCCACGGCCTCGGACTCCTCCTCGGTCTCTTCGTCCGTCTCTGGACGCAGGAACTTCCAGATGGCGCCACCCAAGATGCCGCCGACGATCGGGAACACGATGAAGACCCACAGCTGGCTGAGGGCCCAGCTGCCCTGGAAGATGGCGGTGGCCAGGCTGCGAGCCGGGTTCACCGAGGTGTTGTCGATGGGGATGGAGATGAGGTGGATGACGGCGAGGGCGAGGCCGACGGTGACGCCGGTCAGTCCGACGGGCATGGATTTGCGGCTGGTGGAGGCGATGATGAACACGAAGACGGCGGTAAAGAAGACCTCGGCCAGCATTACGGCTGGCAGGGGAAACCCACCCGGTGAGTGGGCACCGAAGCCGTTCGAGGCGAAGCCGGTGGCCTGGGCGCTGAAGGTGCCGGGAACCGCAGAGGCCGAGGCCACCCGGTTGGAGCTGGCGATGATGAAGATGACGAAAGCGCCGAGTATGCCGCCCACGATCTGGCCCACGAGGTAGAACGGAAGTTCCTTGGTCTTGGTCTTTCCGATGACCCACAGGCCGAGGGTGACGGCGGGGTTGATGTGGCAGCCCGAGATCGACCCGATGGCGTAGGCGGCGATCAAGAGGCTGAGTCCGAAGGCGAGAGCCACGCCCAAGATGCCGACCGAAGTGGCGGCCCCGGTGAAGTGACCCGTGGCCAGAATGGCCGTTCCCGGGCCTCCGACAATGAGGATCATGGTTCCGACCGCCTCGGCGATACCGATGCGCACGTTCTGGTTCATGGCTATTTTCCTTCCTTCGGCTGGCCGGCACCTGCCGACACCCGTGATTGTGGATACCTTCCTTCGTGCAGGCTAAGCAGCCGGTCGGCGGCAGAGGTGGATGGAGCCCTGCCCTGCGCCAGTCTCAGGGCATGGAAGTTCGAGGCCGACAGGCGTCGAATGGGAGTAGGCCCTGGTGGCCGGTACGATGACGGCGTGCGTCGCTACTTCACGCCCCGGTGCATCGGGATGCATGTCACCTTGGTGATCGTGCTGCCGCTGTTTGCCTGGCTCACCTGGTGGCAGTGGAACCGTGCCCAAAATGGCAATGTGCTGAGTTGGGCCTACGTGATCCTGTGGCCGGCCTTTGCTGCCTACGCCATCTACACCTGGTGGCAGCTCATCCACGACCAGGTCGCTCGGCTGCCCGGACGATCGGGCCAGGCCGCCGCAGCCAACCAATCGACGCGAGATGCCAACTTGTCTGGCGATGACGCCTCGGCGCGACCCCCGGGGTGGGCACTGACCGGCGGCCGAGCGAAGAGCGTAGCCATCGCCTCTGAAGCACCCATCGATCCGAAGTTGGGCGGTCGAGGGGAGCGGTTCACAGCCCAGACGCCAGAGGAGGCGGCACGCATGGAGGAGTACAACCGATACCTGGAGGCGCTCAGCGCCGACGACCAGGCGGCGGCAGCCAGCGAGTCTGATGGCGTGGCGCAGCCGTGAACGGTTCGACAGGGCCTACTGAGCCAGACTCGTCAGACTCGTCAGACTCGTTTGGTCGACCCACCTGGGCTGGCCTGGTGCGGTGGGACGTCGACGGTGCGCTGATGCGCTATCGGGTCATGGCGTTCGTGGTCGGGGTCGGACTGGTCCTACTGGTGTTCGTGGGGATGCCGCTGCAGTTCCTGGCCAAGGAGAAGGTGGTGGCCCAGATCGTAGGGACCCTGCACGGCTACCTCTACCTCCTCTACTTGGTGGCCGCGGCCGATCTGGCTCGTCGTGCCCACTGGCGGATCGGCCGGATCCTGGCCGTGGTAGCTGCCGGCTTCGTCCCGTTCCTGGCCTTCGTGGTGGAGCACCGCGTCTACCGCCAGATGCGTGAGGAGCGTGCCGTAGATCTGCTCGTGCCACCGACTCCCGTCACCCCGGCTGACCATGGCGGGCAGCCAGGTGACGCTGTCGGCTAGCGGGCGCCGCGCACCAGCACTCCCGGGCGGGCCCCGGTGTCGACCCCGTCACGGAAGGTGGTCACCCCGGACTTGATGGTCTCCACGTAGCCGGTGGCCCCCTGCAGGATCCGCTTGCCTCCAGCAGGCAGGTCGGCCACCACCACCGGGTTGGTGAGTTGCAGGTTGTCGAAGTCGATGATGTTGATGTCGGCCAGCGCCCCGACCTCCAGAGTGCCCCGGTCGGTGAGTCCGTAGAGCCGAGCGGTGTCGTGGGTCTGCTTCTTCACGATCCACTCCAGTGGAAGCTGCTCTCCCCTGGTCCGGTCACGGGTCCAGTGGGTGAGCATAAACGTGGGCTGGGACGCGTCGCAGATGACGCCGCAGTGGGCTCCGCCATCGCCGAGCCCTAGGGCCGCCCGAGGGTGCAGCAGCATCTCGCGTGCGGCGTGGAGGTCGCCGCCGGAGTAGTTGAGGATGGGCACGTACAGCAGCCCGTGGCCGTCATCTTCGAGCATGGCGTCGTAGGCCACCGTGAGCGCCGGTATGCCGGTGGCCTCGGCGATGCCGGCCAGCGACCGCTCGGGGCCAGGCTCGTACTCGGGCGGGCTGCCCAGGGTGAACGTGCTGCGGTAGGCCTTCTCCATACGCTCCGCCGTGACGGGGTCCGGATCCCACGACTCGATGGCATGGCGCCACTCGTCGGTACGTAGGGCGGCCACCAGCTCGTCGGGGGACAGGCCCTTCGCCTTCAGCTCTTGATAGGCGGGGATCTGGTCGAGGAGGCTGTAGGTGGTGAAGTGGCCCGACAGCAGACCGAAGCCGCGACCGGCCACCTGGGGCCAGAGGTCAGCGCCCTCGTCGACGGCCCGAAGCGACTCATCCATCAGCTCGCGCCACAGGTCAGGAGCATCATCGATCTGCACCATGGCGAAGGTCACCGGCCGGTGGATGGTGGCTGACAGACGCCGCATCCACTCCACCTCCTTCTGGGGAGCTAGGAGGTCCTCGCCGGCCGTACCCGCCGGGGCCAGTTCGAAGATCCCGGTGCCGAGCTCACCCAAGGCGCTTCCGATGCCGAACAACTCGTCCTCGGCGGCATGGGTGCCGGGGACGGGCTCGCCATCGATGGCGCGGTGGGTCATGGTGCGTGATGTGGAGAAGCCGAGGGCACCGGCGGCGATCGCCTCCTTCACCACCTGCTTCATGGCGGCGATGTCGTCAGGTGTGGCCGGCTCATTGCGGGCCCCCCGCTCGCCCATCACGTAGGCCCGGACGGCACCGTGGGCCACCTGGGTGCCGATGTCGACCGTCCAGTGATGGGCCTCTAAAGCGTCCAGGTACTCGGGGAAGGTCTCCCAGTTCCAGGTCATCCCTTCCGACAAGGCGGATCCGGGAATGTCCTCTACTCCCTCCATCAGTCCGATCAGCCACTCGTGGCTGCCAGGCCGGGCCGGAGCGAACCCAACACCACAGTTGCCGGTGACCAGCGTGGTCACGCCGTGCCAGCTGCTCGGGGCCAGTACGTCGTCCCAGGTGGCCTGGCCGTCGTAGTGGGTGTGGATGTCGACCCAACCGGGGGTTATCAGAAGACCCTCGGCGTCCACGGTGCGGGTAGCGGCCTCGCCTCGGTGGTCGCCGATGCCGGTGATGACGCCATCGGTGACGGTGATGTCGGCCGTCCGGGCCGGAACACCGGTGCCGTCGACGACGGTGCCGCCTTGGATCACGAGGTCGTGCATGGTGAGGTCTCCCCTGTGTAGTACGTGAGCCGATGGTGGCACGCACATAGCGCCGGGCGCAATGACGGGCCTGGCAACAACTGCAACCGGCTATCACCGCACCACGTGAGGCTCGCGGTCGTGCAGACTGTCCCTTGGGCCGGAACTGACCGGCGCCGAGGACTGGTGATGGGGGAGCAGTGGCCGACGGAAGCGATGTGAGGATGGACCGATACGGCACGAGCGACCACGTGGCGGCGGTGGAGCTGGCCCGCCAAGCCGGTGCAGTCCTGGCCGAGCTCCAGCTAGGCGACCTCGAGGGCAAGGAACTCGGCGCCGAAGGGGACCGACGATCCCACGAGTTGTTGGTCGGGCTCTTGGCTGAGCGGTTCCCGGACGATCGGGTCCGCTCCGAAGAGGACGACCAGTCCGAGGCCCTCACCACCGACGCCGGCCGGGTCTGGATCGTCGACCCGCTGGACGGGACCCGCGAGTACTCCGAGCGGCGGACCGACTGGGCCGTCCACGTGGCCCTGGCCGTCGACGGTGCCCCAGTGGTAGGTGCGGTGGCCCTGCCCGGACTCGACCTGGTGCTCGATGCCGGCAACCCGCCGTCGCTGCCGCCACTCCCCACCACCCCACGCATCGTGGTGAGCCGCACCCGGCCCCCCGAGTTCGCCACCTTCGTTGCCGAGCGGCTGGGTGCCGACACGGTGCCGATGGGGTCGGCTGGGGCCAAGATCTCGGCCGTCGTGCGGGGCGAAGCGGAAATCTACGTCCACGCCGGGGGCCAGTACGAGTGGGACTCGTGTGCCCCGGTGGCTGTGGCGCTGGCCGCCGGGCTCTTTGCTAGCCGCATCGATGGCACCCCGCTGCGCTACTCGCGCCCCGACCCGTGGCTGCCCGATCTCATCGTGTGCCATCCGGCACTGGCCGACGCAGTGCTTGCCGCAGTCCGTGACTCGGGTGTCGTGGGTGGGGCCTGAGCCGGTGTCGACCGAGCCCTCGGGGGATGCACCGGCAGCCGTGTTCGGCCCGGCCCGGCTCGGTCCCCTGACGCTCAAGAACCGGATCATCAAGTCGGCGACCTTCGAGGGTGCATCGCCCAAGGGTGCGGTGACGGACGCACTGATCGCCTTCCACCAGCGGGTGGCCCGGGGCGGGGCCGCTATGACGACTGTGGCCTACCTGGCTGTGGCTCCTGAAGGACGCACCGACCGCCACTGCCTGCAGCTCAGTGCCGAGTCGCTTCCTGGGCTCCGCCGGCTGACCGATGCCGTGCATGCGGCCGGTGCCATGGCCTCGGCCCAGATCGGACATGCCGGCCCGGTGGCCAACTCCAAGTCGAACGGGGCCCCGGCGCTGTCCCCGTCACGGCGCTTCGGCGCATCAGGATCGCTCACCCGTGCCGTTACTGAAGACGACATCGCCCGGATCACCGAGGACTATCGCGTGGCTGGCGCCCGTGCCGTCGAGGCGGGGTTCGACTGCATCGAAATTCACCTCGGCCACAACTACTTGCTGAGCTCGTTCCTCAGCCCGAAGCTCAACCGTCGGACCGACAGTTGGGGAGGGGCGCTCTTACAGCGTGCCCGCTTCCCCCGCCAAGTGGTGGCGGCGGTGCGCGATGGGGCTGGAAGCGGTGTGGCCGTCACGGCCAAGTGCAACATGGCCGATGGCGTGCCCGGTGGGTTCGACCTCCCCGAGAGCATCGAGTTCGCCCGCATGCTCGAGACGGACGGGCACCTCGATGCCTTGGAGTTGACCGGTGGGAGTTCGCTGTCCAACCCGATGTACCTGTTCCGAGGGGAAGCCCCGCGAGCCGAGTTCGCAGCCACTCTTCCCCAGCCCATGCGCCTCGGGTTCCACGTGGTGGGCAAGCGCTTCATGAAGGAGTACCCCTTCGAGGAGGGCTACTTCCGCGGCCAGGCCCATCAGTTCCTGGAGACCCTGAGCCTCCCGCTCATCTTGCTCGGCGGGGTGAACCGGATAGACACCGTCGAGTCGGCGCTGGCCGAAGGGTTCTCGTTCGTAGCCATGGCCCGGGCACTGTTGCGCGAGCCCGACCTGGTCGCTCGGTGGGAACGGGGAGAACGCGACGACGGAAGCTGTGTCCATTGCAACCGGTGCATGCCGTCGATCTACAGCGGTACCCGCTGCGTCGTCGACGTGCCCACGGCTCCCGCCTGACCCCTGCCCCCTGACGCGACTCCAACGTTCTGAGCGCATCTGTCATACGCCACAGCCGACAAGTCGCCGTACTTGGGCATCGACTGGAGGTCGTAGCCGTCTGCGCCTCGTTCGAGCAGTCTGATGATCGCTGCTATTTCTACGCCCAGGCGAGGGTCATCATCGTTCAGTCGTTGGGCATCTTGTTGCGCCGCAGGCCAGACGTTGACGCGGCGGGCCGGTCGTCGGGAGGTCACTACCTGATGCTGGCGGCTTCGATCCGTGCCACAGCCGCTTCGACGTCCTCATCCGAGACGCCCAGGCTCTCGATGAGGTCGTCAGGCGACACGCCACCACCCTGGTACTCGGCGCGGCGAGTGGAAACCCGCTCGGCGATGAGGATGTCCTCGATGTACGGGCCAATGATCTCGAGGAGCGCTGCGGGAACGATCGCCAGATCGGGGTGGCGATACGGCCCGCAGAATACGATCTCGGAGCGAGCGCCCTGCTCGCGAGCCTTGGCCGCAAGCCTCGAGAGCCCTTTCCGGGCCTCAGAGGTATCAAGGACACGTGTCGGTGTGTACGGGCTCGTCATGCGAACCACTGTATCAGGTACATCTATCTGTACAACAAGATGTTCAGAAAGATGTACGCCTTTTTGGTGTGCGAACCTAGATCTGGATGTCGGTGCCCTCAATCATCGTCGTCTTCCCTATGCCGTGCGATCAGAGCGTCGAGGTCCCAACCTTCGGTGTCGGCTTGGCGGGCCAGGGCGTGAGGCTATGGGCCATCGGGTCAGTCTCGACCCACCACCGGCACCGGGCTGTCGATCTCGACGGTTCCATCGGCCCGTGCCTCCACGGTGATCGGCCCATGCGGGGTAGGCACCGTGGCCCGCGCCCACTCGAGGCCACCAAGGGCCGGCTCCACCCGCACAGCTGCGTACCCAGGGTCGGCCGGTGTGATCCCGAGGACGTGGACGATCAGGTCGCGGGTCGGCGTCGACGACCATCCGTGACACCGGGTGCCCCCTACCCAGCACTCCGGCCACGTCGTCTCGCCGGCGTCCAAGAAGACCTCCCAGTCACGACACAGCCCGGCGATCAGATCGGCCCGCCCAGCTCGAGCTAGACCGTCGTGGAGCACGTAACGGAAGAACGGTTCGGCCTCCACCATCTGCTCCACCGCGTCCCAGGTCGGCCGCGGATATCCGGTGACCAGGTGGACGAACCCGGTGGAGCCGCCCTCTACGGTGACCGAGTCCATTACCCACGAATGACGGATCAGACGTGACCGGTCGGTGAGCCGGTCGATCACCCGGTCGATCCGGTCGGTGGGGACGAGCCCGGCGGCCAGGGCAGCCGCACCTCCGTGTTGGGCTGCTTCAGGCATCTGCACACCGTCGACGATGTGGTCGACATAGACGGCTCGGTCCGGGTCGAAGAACACCTCGAACCCGGCCCGCACCCCGTGGTAGCGAGCCCCCGCCCACGCCGCGGTGCCGTCGTTGCCCAGCCAGGTGGCCATGTCAGCAATGTCCTCGAGAGCGCGTGCGTAGAGAGCATTTAACGTCGACGAGGTGCCGGACGGATAGACGCTGGCCCAGTCGAGGAGCACCCATCCCGACACATCGTGAACCAGTCCGTCGCTACCCAAGTAAGCCTCGAACCACCGAACCGTCCGTTCGGCTGCTGGCAACAGCTCAGCAATCAATTCCCGGTCGCCGGTGTAGCGGTAGAGGTTGTGGAGCGACCGGACCCAGTGGAGCGACCAGTCGGGCACGAAGGTCCGGTCGTCGGCCCAGAAATCTGATGCCGGGGCCATGGCCAGCATCCCGTCGGACCGGGCAGAAGCGGCCAACTCGGGGTGCCACCGGGCCATCGACCAGTCGGGGTTGGCCACCAGGTCGACCATCTGGTGGACGACCGAGTCCCCGGTCCAGGCTCGCTGTTCGCGGGTCGGGCAGTCGACGTAGGCGTCCAGTGCGCAGAGGTCTACCGTGCGCAGCCCGGTCTGGTGGATCTGCTCGAGGAGCGGGTCCGAGCACTCGAATGATGCCCCCAGGGGCCGGGGGCGATGGCGGTCCTGGATCGACAGCTCGATCGATGGTGCTGGACCGCCATGAGTGCGGACCGAGGCGTGCAGGTATCGGGTGCCGATCACGTCGAAGGTCTCGAACCGCTCGGGTCCGTCACCTCGGCATACGTAGCGGAAGCCGGCGTGTTGGCCCAAGGTGGCGAGCCGGCCAGCGGCATCGAGGTGCTCGGCCGCGGCGACGTCGATGATGGTCCCGGCTGTGGCCCCCGAAACCTCGAGCACTACCGAGCCGGCCGCGATCCGAGTCAGGTCGAACGCCATGCGGATCACCGAGGCGCCATGGTCGGTGCCCTCGGACCCGGTCCCTGACCCACGGGCATCTTCCTGCTCGTCGGCCAGCACCTGGTGGACCGGGTCACCCACGGGGGGCGCGCCACGTCCCGACTGCTGGCCGGTACACACAGCGTGGTGCAGTGCGCCAAAGGGGAGAGCAACCCGCACCGGAGGCCGGAGCATGCCGAAGGGCTCGCTGGGTGGACGGGGGTCGCCGGTGGCCCCGGTGTGGAAGGGCACGATCTCGACAGCATTCCGCCATGGGCCGTCATCGAACTCGGGGGAGTCCCAGCCGAGCGGATGCAAGTTGGCGTCGAAGGATTCGATGGGGAGGCAGGCCACATCGCCAGGGACGGGTACCGGGGTCCAGGCCTCACCTGGTGCGCACGTCCACGATCGGTCGCTGACGATCCACTGGTCGTCAATGGCAGCCTCGAAGACCAGGCAGCCAGCACCGAGCGAGTACGTCGGGGGAACTGGGGTCCACCACGACGTGGCCTCACCGAAGTGGCGGGCTGTCACGGCGATGACATTGCTGCCGGCGTGCAGCAGTCCGGCCAGATCGACCACGTCGTAGTGGGCACGCCGGGGGTCGGAGCGCACCGGACCACGGGCCACCTCGGTGCCGTTGATGATCAGTACGTAGCGCCCGTCCACCCACAGGCGGCAGGTGGCCTGGATGGGGGCAGTCTCGAGCGCAACGGTGCGGCGGAACAGAGCGACCGTATCGATCGGATCGGCCAGCACCGGTCGTGTGGCGGTGACGGCCTGGATGTCCGGCCGCTGGTGCCAGATCCACCGGCCCTGCCACTTGGGTCCGAACGGATGCCGATGGGAGAGGCGCATGCGCGCACCCTACCGCCGGTGCGCACGGGTCAGGAGGTGTGAGTGGTGGTGCTGGAGGTGGTGGTGCCAGCGGTCACGCCCATCGGACCCAGTGGGATCGAGAGGGGGTCAGCCGAACTCAAACGAGGTGACGCCGAACAGTCGGTCGATATCGATATCGGGCACACCACCGAGGTACATCCGAGCGCAGCCGAACGACTCGTGGAGCCCGTGGTCGGACGCCATCGATAGGGCGGCCAGGTTGGGCTCGGGCATGTCCCATTGCACCGGGTGGCCGTCGATGCGGTCGAGGAGTGTGCCGACGACCCGCCGAGCCAGGCCCGGGTTGTCGGCGACCACTGGGCCGAGCTTGTAGCCGACCTGAGACGGCCGAGCAGTAGCGAAGGCCACGATGTTGCTGTCCTCGATAATCCCGACCGTGTGTACGCCCTGACGGGTGAGCCACAGACCGAGGAACCCGGTCCGGTCCACCGGGAAGGTGGAGCGGTCGCATGCCACCATCCGGGCCAGGTCGACACACGCCAGGTCGTCGGTACCTGCCTCGCTGGCATCTGCTCTTCCGACGTCTGGTCCTCCTACGTGGAGATCCACCACGTCGGGATCGACCAGTCCGTGTGCGGTCCCCTCCATCCGCAGATCCCGATAGGCGAGCTCGAACCCGCCCCGCTCATAGAAGGGGACCATGGCGAACACCCCATCCATGCCGATGACACCACCATGCCCAACGCGTTCCATCAGCAGGTCGCGCCGGTAGGTCCACAATTTGGTGCCGAGTCCGTGACCTCGATGGGCGGGGTCGACGATGAACAGCCCCATGAACCCGTAGTCCGGTGGGTGGACGAAGATTGTCCCCACTCCGATGAACTCCCCGTGCAGCCGTAGCGCGAGGAACGCCTCAGGTTCGAGCGCCCAGGCCACATCGAGGTCGCACAAGCCCGGGTTCCACCCCTCTTTGGCCGCCCAAGCGGACACCTGGGGCAACTCGACGTGGTCGAGGGCGCCGATGGTGAGGCCTGGTTCCGAACCTGGCAACACGGTGGCCACTGATTGCTATAAGTCAGTATAATGACACTAATGGCAATATACTGACCTATCGACGGACAGGAGGAGCCCGTGAACCCATCAAACCCGCTGAACAGCATCACCCCCACTGTGGCCGCAGACTTGCTGTACGTCCTGGCGCGCAGTCAGGTGCCGCTCACCGGCTACGCCATCGAGCAGGCGGCTGGCCGGGCTCATGCCGGAGTTCTGAAGGAACTGGCCCGGCTGGTCCAAGAAGGCATCCTGGGTAGCGAAGTTGTCGGAAACGCCACTCGCTACTGGCTCGATCGTGAGCACCTGCTCGCTGGTCCGCTGGTCGAAGCAGTCGGAGCAATGGATCGGCTGGAGAATCGGATCGCCATCCTGGCCGCCCAGATGCAGCCTGCCCCTGTTGCTGTGCTTCTGTTCGGTTCCTTCGCCCGTCGCGACGGTAACTCCAGCTCCGACATCGATCTGTTCGTGGTCCGCCCCGAGGCCGTCGCCGCAGATGATCCCCTGTGGCTGAGGTCCCGCACCGCGCTCGCCCGCGGAGCGGAAGCGGCATCGGGAAACCCTTGTCAGATGGTGGATGGGACCCCGGCGCAGTTGACCGAAGGGGCAGCTGCAGGGGAAGGGCTCGTCGCGTCCCTGCAGGCAGACGCGGTCTGTCTGTTCGGGTCGGCACCGTCGAGTCTGCGACGACCCGGGCTAGCCGGGGCACTCCGATGACCCGTCAACCACCCCGTACGTCAGCGTGCACGCATCGTGATGCAGTTACCCGGCTAGCGCAGGCCCGTATCTACCTCGAGGCCGCGGAGTTGGTGAACGCAACAGAAGGGGAGGCGGAGAACACGGTGGCCACCGGCAACGCGGTTCTGGCGGCTATTGCCGCGGGCGACGCCATCTGCTGCGAGGTGGCAAAGGCTCGCTATCGGGGAGAACGCCATCGTGAAGGGGCCGACTTTCTGGCAGCGGCCACTGGCCGCAAAGAACTCGGCGACTGGCTGCGGTTAGTCATCGATCTAAAAGACGCCGGGCACTACGGCCTGGGGAACGTGAGTATGGCAAACACGAAGACGGCATTGCGCAACGCCCGCAAACTGGTCGAAGCGGCGGGTACCTTCATCCGGTAGAGGTCCGAGCCGATTTCGCCCGGCGTTGCTGAGTCAGGCCCGCACCCGCTCGCTACAGGACGCGGCGGAACAGCTTGGCCTTGCGGGCCGAGTACGGCGGGTAGGGGAGCGACGGGTCGATCATCGTCCCCCGCTTCAGCACCGGCTTCATGTGCTGGAACAGTCGCACGCTGGACTCACCATGATAGGCGCCCATGCCGCTTTCGCCGATGCCGCCGAACGGCAGCTTGGGGTTCGTCAAGTGCAGGAGAGTGCCGTTGACGGTGACGCCGCCTGACGTGGTCCGGGCCAGCACCTCGTTGACTACACCCTTGTTGCCCGAAAACACGTAGAGGGCCAACGGGTGCGAGCGGGCACGCACGAAGTTGATGGCTGCGCCGATCGATGCCACCGGGATGATCGGAAGGAGCGGACCGAAGATCTCCTCGTCCATGAGGGGCGACTCGACATCGACGTCGACCAGGACGGTCGGGGCGATGTAGCGGTCCCCCGACTCGTGCTCGCCGCCGATGGCCACCGTCCCACCCTTCATCATCGACACCAGACGGTCGAAGTGCCGGTCGGAGACGATCCGGCCGTAGTCGACGCACGTTTGGGGGTCTGCTCCGTAGAAGGTGCTGATGGCCTTGGCCAGCTCATCGACGAAGGGCTCCATGACCTCTTCTTGGATCAGGATGTAGTCCGGGGCCACGCACGTCTGTCCGGCGTTCAGCCACTTACCCCAGGCGATCCGGCGGGCTGCCACCTTCAAGTTGGCGGACCGGTCGATGATGGTCGGGCTCTTGCCCCCCAACTCGAGAGTGACGGGGGTCAGGTTGGCCACGGCAGCAGCCATGACGATTCGGCCGACGGCGCCGTGACCGGTGTAGAAGATGTGGTCGTAGCGTTGGGCCAACAGTTCAGTGGTCTCGGGGATACCACCTTCGACGATGGCGATGGCCGAGTTGTCCATGTATTGAGGTACGAGTTTCCCGAGGATGGCCGAGGTGGCAGCCGATGCGTCGGAGGGCTTCATGAGTACGGCGTTGCCAGCGGCGATGGCCCCGGCGGCCGGCAACAGCAAGAGCTGAATGGGATAGTTCCACGGAGCGATCACCAGCACCACGCCCAGCGGCTCGGGCATCAAGCGCGACCGGGCCGGAAGCGTCACCAAGGGCGAGGAGACCCGCTTGGGCCGGGTCCACTTGCCGAGGTTCTTGAGCATCAACCGGATCTCTCCGGTCACGAAGGCGATGTCGGTGATGAATCCCTCGACCGTTGGTTTGCCCAGGTCGGTCCGGAGGGCCTCGAGGAACGCCTCCTCGTTCTCCTCGAGCATCCGGATCATCTGCTCGAGCTGGTGACGGCGCCAGGCCAGCGGAAGGGTGACCCCCTCGTCGTAGGCGACCCGCAGCGTGTCGGCCGTCGAAGCGATCGGGACTGGCGAAGCAGGCGAGGCTGCTTCGGTAGCTGACGCTGCCTGGGGATTCGCGGTCGTAGTCATCTCCTTAGTCAA
>Ga0194055_10000368_pt1 | contig 35697 bp, 30 predicted proteins | sample SepL449m_MetaG_FD_155482 | JGI IMG/M metagenome (GOLD analysis project Ga0194055, IMG submission 155482) | Anoxic zone freshwater microbial communities from boreal shield lake in IISD Experimental Lakes Area, Ontario, Canada - Sep2016-L442-9m | ecosystem: Environmental > Aquatic > Freshwater >... | reverse complement strand
ACGCAAGACGGCGGCCAAGAAGGCTCCGGCACGCAAGACGGCAGCCAAGAAGGCTCCGGCACGCAAGACGGCAGCCAAGAAGGCTCCGGCACGCAAGACGGCAGCCAAGAAGGCTCCGGCACGCAAGACGGCAGCCAAGAAGGCTCCGGCACGCCGGGCCACCAGGTAGCACCGTCAGGCGACGCATGCGTCGCTGGCATCTCGACGATAGGGACCTTTGGGTCCCTATCGTCGCGTCTGGGCGCAGATCGAGTGCGCACCACGGCGTGGACAGGTGGCGAAGAACAGGTGACGCAGAACAGGTGCCGGCGGAACGTCCGGCAGTCGTTCGTCGGCTACAGGTCGTCCATCAAACGGAAGGCCTCGCCAGCATCGAGTCCGGCGAGGGCACCATGCTGCGCCAGTTGCCAATCGACCTGGGCGGCAAAGGCCGCCCGCCCGCTGTGCTCGCCTTCGTGCTCGCCTTCGTTCCCACTCCGGCGTCCCTTGGCCGGGTCGAGTCCCATGGTGGTCTCGTGCTGGCTCTGGTGACACATCAGGGCGTCTACCTTCGCATCCGTAAATCCGGTGGCCCGCTCCACATGATTGGCCAAGTCGGCCTCCCACAGCAGCAGTGCAGTTGGCCGGTGCGGCTCGAGCTCGAGTTCGGCAAAGAAGTGGGGATCCCGGGCAGCCACCAGCGAGTCCACGGTGAGGAAGCCAGCCGCCCGGTGGTCGGGGTGCAGTCGATAGCGGCGCCACGGATCGTGGCCCAACACGACATCGGGTCTGACCGATCGGATCACGCGCACTACCTCTCTTCGCGTGTCGTGGTCGTTCACCAGTTCGCCGTCGACCTGCCCGAGGAAGTGGACACGGTCGCCGGACTCGCCGAGATGCGCTCCGCCATTGATCATTTCCGCCGCTCGCAGACACTCGCGCTGGCGGTCAGCCACTAGCCGCTCGATGTCCTCACCTGGATCCCAACTTCCTTTGGACCCGTCGGTCAGGACCAGGTAGTGGACACGGCATCCAACGTCTGCCCACTTGGCCAGCGTGGCCCCGGCCCCGAACTCGATGTCGTCGGGATGGGCGCCGACAGCCAGCGCACACTTGGGCACCGATAGGTCGACGGTCATGGTCGTGGTGTCGAGGAGATCGCCGACGGGCAGGGCGGACCGACCTACGGGGCCTACGGATGCCACATCGCCGCTGTCATTGGTCACGACGTAGCTGCTCCCCATGCGACGACCGGAACCACGTCAGCAGGTTCGTCGATGTCCCATGCCAGGTCCGGCAGGTCGAGTACTCGCACCGGGAGTCCCAAACGGACGGCCTCGGCCCGGTGTCGGGCGAACGAACCTGGTCCATAGGAGAACCGGAAGCCGGCATCGGAGGGCAGGGCGATGACATTGGTTCCGTTGCCGAAACGATCGGGCACCAGGGTGATCCCAGGGGCCTCCCCCACCTCGGCCAAGCGCGAGGCCTTGGGCAGGTCGGCGTGGGACACCGTCACTTGGACCACTCCTGCTTCACGGAGGCGGTCGATGCCGGCCTCGACCGCCCCGTTGAGCCCTCGGCCCGGCTCCCACACCACGAGCGCACCTCGATGGCGCGCCCAGTCAGCCACGTCGTTGTCGTCGCACACCACGGCCACGGGCAGCGGTCCACAGGCGTCGAGCACACGGGCGGCCATGGCGCGCGCTAGTGCTGCTCGCTCTGGGGCGGACAGGGCGAGGTCGAGGCGGCCCTTGGCCTCGTGGAAGGCCTTGATGGGGACCAGCACGGCCCGTGGCCCCAAGCCGAGGCCCTGGTCGGACTGGTGCACTCCGGGGTCGGCCACGGGGCCAGTGTAGGCACGCAGAAGTACCACGGCCGATGCGGACACACGCCTAGGGTGGTCATGTGTCGGATATCCAGTCGAATTCCACGGACCCGGTGGGCGAGCATGCCCGGATCGAGGCGCTGGCCCGAGTGCGGTTGCTGCTCCACGACCTCGGTTGTACGGACGAGGAGATCGATCGCGCCGTGGACGATGATGTCATCGACCTGCTCGTGGTCGACCGGATGCTGGTGCCCAGCGGTCATCTGATGACCCAGGTCGAGGTATCGGCTCGCACCGAAGTCCCCCTCGAAGTGACCAAGCGCTTCTGGCGTGCCCTCGGATTCCTCGACGTCGACGAAACCGAGCCCGCCTTCACCGACATGGATATCGAGGCGGTCCAGATCTTCCAGGCCATGGTGGCCATGGGGATCGTCGATCTGGACACCGCTGTGCAGATGGCTCGGGTGATCGGATCGTCGATGGCTCGCATCGCCGAGGCCGAGGCTGCCCCGGGGACGACACCGATCATCATGGGCTCAGGAGACAGCATCCTCGATGCCGACGAGTTCGCCAAGCAGGCCGGTGCATCTATTCCGGCCATGGCTCGCCTGCTCGAGTACGTCTGGCGCCGGCACCTCCAGGTAGCCACCCGCCGGGCCATGCTCCATCGGACTCGGGGATCCGATGAAGGAGTCCGGCCGGTGATGGCCGTCGGCTTTGCCGACATGGTCGGGTTCACCATGCTGAGCCAGCACCTCGGTGACGAAGAGTTGGCCGCCGTGGTGGCCCGCTTCGAAGAACTGGCTCACGACACAGTGGTGGCCCTCGGTGGCCGGGTGGTCAAGATGATCGGTGACGAGGTCATGTTCGTTGTCTCCAGTGCTTCTGGGGCAGCGCAGATCGGACTGAGCCTGGCCGAGGCCTACTCCGACGACGAACTGCTGTCTGATGTGCGAGTGGCCTTGTCCATCGGTCCGGTGCTGGTCAAGGACGGCGACTACTACGGACCGGTCGTCAATCTGGCCAGCCGGCTGGTCAACGTGGCCCATCCGGGCACCGTGCTGATTTCTGATGAGTTCCGTGATGCGCTCGAGGCTGAAGGCGCGGGCGACATCGACACCAGAGCGCTGCGCACCCGCAACCTGAAGGATCTGGGCCGGGTGCAGATGTGGAAGCTACTGCGGGCTGGCACGGAGCCGGGCTCGGACAGCCGGCGCACCATGCGGTGGGAACGACTCGGTGAGGTCCTACGCGACCTCGATGAGCTGCGCGAGCGAGGCGAAGCGGTCCGACTGCCGGAGGCGAAGGGACCAGCCGTCGGGGGGTCAGCCGTCGAGTCGGGCGGTGGCGATACCGAAGGGCCGCAGGGCGAAGGTCTCGACGAAGGGGTCGACGGGACGACCCCGTAGGTCGACCAACCAACCCGACTTTGCGGGCAGTTGGACGGTGACCTCGCCAGCGGTCGGATTGAACACCCGCACCTCGAGTGCTCCACCGTTGCGCCGCACCGAGGAGACTCGGGCCCCAATAACTGTGAGCTCGGTGCCGGAGTCTGGGCGATCGCCGGACCCGAACGAAGTGGCCACCTGCAGCGGCACCAGCACGTCGTCGGCCAGATCGTAGGGGTCGACGGTCGCCACGCACAGTGCGTAGGTGACATCGACCGGACCGATCATCTGCGGTCCCTCGAGGGCGTTCATCGGACCGGCGGGGTGGGACCGCAGTGTCATGCCCATCCGGGACAGCATCCCGGTGGATCGCAGGACAGTGATTGCCAGCGTCGATGCCGCTGGCCCAGTCCCATCCGGTGCTTCGGCGATGTCGACGAGTTCGTACTCGAGCAAGCCTTCGTGGACCACGGTGAGTCCGCCAGCCCGGACGAATCGACGTGACGGAAAGGTCGGCAGGCCGAACTCCTCGTCGCGCCCCTCGGCGGTGAGTCCGCGCTCCACCACGGTGAAGGCGCATTCGGCCTGGGACGACGCGGCAGGGGCAGGTAAGGGCAGGTGGACCCGCAGTCGGTGGTCGCGTGACGGATTGTCGAAGCGAGTCCGCACCCGCACCGTCGGCTCATCGGCACGAAGCTCGAGGGTGGTGGTGACCGAGACCGACTGGCTACCCGTGCGGGCATGGGTGATGGCATCCACCCGCTCGGGCCAGTCGTAGGTGCAGACGATGTCCACGCTGGCCCGCACCGGGCCGGCATCACCCGGCGTGATAATCACCGAGGTGGGTGCATCGACCCACGAGTCGGTCTGGGGCGGCGAGTGGTTGTACGTATCCCCTTCGTCGCCACCGTCGATGAGCTGGCCGTACCCAGGGATTCCATCGATGGAGAAGGTTCCGGTGGCTGGGTCGACCACTACGGCCACCAGATCGTTGGCCAGGGTCCACCCGGCATCGGAACCGGCCTCGGAACCGGCCTCGAGGCGGACTGGGTGGTTGAGTGGGGCGGGGGAGAAGCGCGACCAGCCGAATCCCTGCACCGCTAGCTGTCGGGCCAGAATCCGCCGGACCGGCGGCTGGTCGATGACCAGGCAGACTTCGGTATCGGGATGGGCGATCAACCGGGTGAAGAGCTCCCGCTTGACCTCTTCCACGGGCACCCCGTCTCGAGGTTCGGGCCCGATGAACAGGGTGAGCTCGAGCCCGGTCTCGTCTTGGGCCAGGGTGACGTCGGTCACGTAGCTCTGCTCGTCGATGCGCGCTCCCTGCATGAGGCCGAGCATGCTCAGCATGGCCTCACCGTCGACAGTGATCGAACCAGGTGGACCCGTCCGCTCTGACAGGACCTGCACGTGGGGACCGGCTTCGGTCGTGATCGGTACGACTACGTCCACCAGCCCAGCACGGTCGTGAGCTGAGGGGTTGACCACCACTGGGCCTGCCGCGGCCATCGACCGTCCGATGCCGTGCAGCGCCTGCTCGGTCAGCCCCTCGCCGATATGTCGGGCCTCGGCATAGCGGTGGAGGACGGCATCGACCACGTCGTCCGCTGAACAGGCGCAGATCGAGTCGTGGGCGGAGTTTTGGATGACCAGGGTCCAGGCCACGTCGAGGAAGGGGGCGGGCCAGCCTGTGGCCGGCACAAAGAGAGCCGACAGTGGCTCAGCCAAACTTTCGAGGGATCGCTCGGCTCGAGCCGCGGCTTGCTTCACGTCGACCCGGTTGGAGGCCACCCCCATGAGCACGTTGGAGCGAAATCCGGAGCGGAGCTCGCCGCGCCACTCGACGAGTCCGTCATCGGAAGTCGACCCCAGGTACTCGGAGAGTGAGGTGACAGCGAGCTCGAACTCGTCGGAGAGCACATTGGCTTCGGCCACCACCCGTCCGAGCCAGGGCTGGGGACGGAGATGGTCGGAGCCGTTCATCAACAGCATGGGTGCGCCGTCTGGGAGGAAGGACGCGAACTCTTCTTCCATGGCCCCCAGCCGTCCCACCAGCTTCTTGGCGTCCTCAGGCAAGGCGGCACCGTTGCCGTAGCCGGCCACCAGATACTCGGCCCGTACACCGGAGCCGTCCGGAGCCGTCCACCTGAAGGCCGTGCGCTCGACGGCAGAGGGGACACCACGCCACACAACAGTGTGAGCCAGACCGGCCTGGGCCAGGATCTGCGGCATCTGGGCGACGTGTCCGAACATATCGGGCAGGTAGCCGACCTCCATCACTCCACCGAAGGCAGCACCTCGGGCGATCCCTTTCTGCAGATTCCGGATGATGGTCTCGCCCGACACCAGGAACTCGTCCATCAAGATGTACCAGGGCCCGACCGTGAGCCGTCCGGCCGCGGCTAGGGCGGCCAGGCGTGGCTCGTTCTCGGGTCGGATCTCCAGGTAGTCGTCGACCACGGCCAACTGTCCATCGAGCAGAAAGTGCCGATACGAGCTGTCCGACTCCATCAGGTCGAGCAAGTCGTCGACCAGGCGGACGAGCTTCATCCGGTAGGTCTGGAATGGGTCGTACCACTCGCGGTCCCAGTGGGTGTGGGGGACGACGGCGACCTGGCGGCGCGCCCGGCTCGGTACCGGTGAGGCCCCGTGATGCGGTTGTGTCACGGGGTCAGGGTCCCGTACTCGGCCTCGTAGGTGGCCAACTCGGCGGCAATCCGATCGACATCGGCTGCTGTCTGCTCAGTACCGCGCCCGTTGCGCTCCGCGTACAGGGCCGCTCCGAGGTCGTGAAGCAGCCCATCCGCCTTGTGCTTGGCCGTGACCTGGTCGAGCTTCTCTTGCCCGGCCTTGGTGGCTTCGTTCGCCTTGGCCAGGCCGATCTCCGCCTGAGCTTTGACCTTGTCCATGAGTCCCATGACGCCTCCTTGTGAGTCTTGCGCCGACAGTGCACTAAGACTAGGGCGCAGGCGCAGGCCGGTGGTCTCCACCAGTTGACATGCCTCCAGGAAACCGGATCCGATCCCAAGGAGCTGAACGTGCGCCCCTGGCGTGACCATCTCGACGCCGACGACCCACTGGTCACCGATGACCACCCGGGTTCGCCGGGACTGGTAGAGCAGGGCACGCTGCTGCGCTTGTGGGCCAACCGGTGGGAAGCATCGCCCGCGGCTCCGCTGTGGAAGGAGGGCCATCGGTGGTGGACAGCCGGTGAGTTCGATGACGCCACCCGCAGGGCGGCCGGCCGGCTCCGTGCCGCTGGGCTCGAGCCAGGTGACCGGCTGGTGTGGTCGACCGGTTCATCCGTCGACTCTCTGGCCGCTCATGTGGGTGCATTGCGAGCCGGGCTGGTCGTGGTGCCAGCCAATACTGCTTACGGCGAGCGCGAACTGGCCCTGATCGTCAGTGACGTCCGAGCCCGCGGCGCCGTCGTGGAACGGGCCGACCAGGCCGAGTGGGTACGTCGAGCCGGTGGCATCACGATGGTGGTGACCGGGCCAGACCTTGACCTGGCTGATGGTGATCCAGGCGAGTTGGACCTGGCCGGAGCGGGCGACCCGGCCCTGATCTGCTTCACCTCGGGCACTACCGGCGCCCCCAAGGGCGCGGTGCTGCGCCACCGGCACCTGCTGGCCGCTAGTGAATCGGTCACCCGGGCGTGGCGGATGGACGCGGAGGACCGGTTGGTCCACTGCCTGCCGGTATTCCATGCCCACGGACTCGTGGTCGGCGTCTATGGAACCCTCACTGCCGGTGGCTCGGCCGTGCTCCTCCCCGGGTTCGACCCCGGCTCGGTGGCGGCGGTGGCTGGTGATGACCGGGCGACACTCTTCTTCGGTGTTCCGACCATGTACCACCGCCTGGTGGCTTCGGGTCGTGCCGCCGAGTTGTCCTCCCTGCGCCTGTGTGTGTCCGGATCGGCCCCGCTCTCGGCTGACCTCCACCGTGCCGCCACAGAGGCCATCGGCACCGTGATCCTGGAGCGGTATGGCATGACCGAAACCCTGATGAACACCTCTAACCCCTACATGGGTGAGCGCCGAGCCGGCACCGTCGGGTTTCCGCTGCCCGGGGTCGAGGTCCGGATCGACGACGCCGGAGAGGTACTGCTGCGAGGGCCGAATATCTTCGACGGCTACTTCGAGCGCGATGCAGCCAATGCCGAGTGCTTCCGCGACATGGGCGACGGTGGAGGCCGGTGGTTCGCTACTGGCGACCTGGGGACTGACGAAGATGGGTACCTGGTCATTAGGGGGCGATCAAAGGAGTTGATTATCTCGGGAGGGTTCAATGTGTACCCCGCCGAGGTCGAGGATGTGTTGGTGCGCCATCCGAGTATTCGCGAGGTGGCGGTCACCGGTACGGCATCTGATGAGTGGGGAGAGGTGGTGACGGCCTGGGTGGTGGTCGACGGCGCTGCCCCGTCCGTGGAGGAGTTGCGGGCCTTCAGCGAGGGACTGCTGGCTCCGTTCAAGCAGCCCCGGCTGGTGCGCACCATCGACGTGCTGCCGCGCAATGCACTAGGCAAAGTGGTCCGCAGCCAGTTGGAATGAGCCGTGGCCGATGGGTCTGCCTCGTCTGATCCATCACCAGAGCGGGCCCCAGCACTAGGTTGCGCGGGTGGCCCCCGACCAGCAGTCCACAACGACCGGTGGCCGCTCGCTGGGCAGCGCTCCCGTGCGACGGTCGAACCGGCGGCCATCTCCGACGCTGCGGATGGAGAAGCGGCTCCTGCGCGGTGGGGTCCACCGGCTGGGTGCCATCGACGAAGTGGGACGAGGTTCGCTGTCCGGACCGGTGTGCATCGGACTAGTAGTGATCGATGCATCGGTGGGACGGCCGCCCAAGGGGGTGCGTGACTCGAAGCTGCTCTCCCCGGCACGACGCGAGGAGCTGGTGCCCGCCATCGAAGCGTGGGCGGCACAGTGGACGGTCGGTTCCGCCGAGGCATTCGAGGTGGATCGGTACGGGATCACCGCTGGCCAGCGGCTTGCCGCACGACGGGCGTTGGCTGCACTGCCCATGCCGCCGGACCTCGTGCTGCTCGACGGCAGTCACGACTGGCTGACTAGCCCCGCCGATGACCCTCTCGGGGGAGTGATGGACATCTTGTCGACGACGGTGCCGGTGGTGACCAAGGTGAAGGCCGATCAGACCTGCCTGGCGGTGGCGGCGGCCAGCATCCTGGCCAAGGTGACCAGGGACGCCATCATGGTCGCCCTCGCCGCCGAGTATCCGGCGTACGGATGGGACGTCAACAAGGGGTACGGCACCCTCGAGCACCTCGATGCGCTCCGTCGCTTCGGGCCGACCCCGCAGCACCGGGTCACGTGGCGACTGCCGGAACAGGTACGACCGGTCTGACTGCTGCACTCCTAGGACGGACAGTGCAAGTGACCCGCAGGCTGCAGTCGGTCAGTCGGTCAGTCGGTCAGTCGCTCAGACGCTCAGTCGCTCAGACGCTCAGACGCTCAGACGGTCAGACGGTCAGACGGTCAGACGGTCAGGAGATGCTGCGAGCTGCTTGCGTCCTTCGTCGTAGGTGAGCCAGCACCCGGCATCGAAGTCGTAGAGCTTGCATGCCCTGGTGTTGTCAAGGAAGTCCCTGAACCGCAGGGGCTTGTCGATGACCGAACCAGGAAAGGCCGCCTCGATGGCTGCCGAGGCCTCTTCGAGGTGGTACATCGGCACCCGCATGTCCACGTGGTGCGGGACGTGGATCATGATCCAATGGAAGAAGAAGTCGAACCCCTTGGGAGCCCGCAGCACTGTGGTGCCCTGCATCTGGGCCTTGAACTTGTTCCACTCCGCCTTCTTCCACCACCGAATGTCCGGGGCGATGTGGTGGACGTGGACCATGGTGCCGATGAACCAGGCGAACCCGAGGAAGGGCAGCAGGATGGTTCGGACATCGAGCCAGATGATTCCGGCCACCGAGTCGCCAGCCGCCATGCCGATCGAGGTGAACAGGGCCAGCATCCCCGCGATAAATGCGGTGACGATCCAGCGGTCCTTGCGGATGGCCTTGACCCATCGGGCCGGGTTTGGTCCGACCATCATCTTCTTCCACCACACCTGATGGATGTAGTACGCCCCGGACCCGGCCCAGGACCACTCGGCTCGGTGGACGGCCTTGCGCCACCAGCCCAGCGCGGCGAACTGCTCGGGAGTGGTGGGGTGCCAGACGAAGTCGTATCCCTGGCGCACGGTGTATGGGTGGTGCACTCGGTTGTGGCCGAGCACCCAGCCCTCGTAGACGTGGAAGCTGGGGAGGAAGGCGATCTGGGCGATGGTGGCATTCATCCGCTTCGACTTGAAGAGCGCACCGTGGGCCGCATCGTGGCCGACCACGAACAGGCCTGATACGACCAGTCCCATCAGCACCTCGAGCGCAGCCACGGCAAAGATGTTGCTCACCACGGTGAGCACTACCAGTAGGGCTACGTACATCGAGGCATCCCGGATGAAGTAACTCATCCCTCGCCACGTCGGGTTGTCGTACACCGAGTCCGGAAGCACGTCGATGACCGGCTTCAGGGTGGTCGGCTGGTCCATGAGTCCGACGGTGCCGGGCTCGACTTCTGGGAACTGTGTCAACGGAACTCTTCTCAGATCGGGAACGAAAACGGCGCGCTCCATTTCCTGCATCCTACGGGGTCCGGGCGAGGGTGTCGGTCATCTGTCATGTGCATACGGCGACCCGTCAGCTGTGGAATCCCCGTACCCCAGGACTCACCGGGGGACACCCAACTACTTGGGGGAGGGCTCCTTGGGCAGCCCGAGGACCCGCTCACCGATGATGTTGCGCAGCACCTCGTCCGAGCCTCCAGCGATCCGCATCCCGGGCACACCGAGCAGGTACGTGGTCCAGGCGTAGGTGCCCCAGGCCCCGGTATCGACCACCAGCTTCGGCCCCAGCATCGACGAGAGCGCCTCGTAGGTGCGGATCATGTTGGCCGTCAACGACATCTTCCCGAGCGACATCTCTGGCCCCGGCAGTTGCCCGGCGGCGATCTTGGCCATGGCCCGGCGGTTGGTGTAGGCAGCCACCCGCTCGTTGATGATGATCCCGGCCAGCTGCTGGCGAACCAGCGGGTCGGTGTCGGTGCCGGTGGAGCGAGCCAGTTCGATCAGCCGGGTAGAGGCAGGCAGTCCGACCCCACCGCCCCCGCCGCCGATGGCGGCCCGTTCGTTCATCAGTGTGGTCAGGGCCACGGTCCAGCCGCCGTTGACGTCGCCGAGCAGATGGGAGGCGGGCACCCGAACATCGGTGAAGAAGACCTCGTTGAACGAGGCGCCACCGGACATCTGGCGCAGCGGTCGCACCTCGACGCCAGGGGCGTGCATGTCGACCACGAATCCGGTGAGGCCGCGGTGCTTGGGCAGGTCCGGATCGGTGCGGCAGATGATCTCGCCGATGTCGGACAACTGTGCCCCCGATGTCCACACCTTCTGGCCGTTGATGATCCACTCGTCGCCGTCCTTGACGGCCCGGGTCTGCAGCGAGGCCAGGTCAGATCCAGACGACGGCTCACTGAATAGCTGGCAGGCCACGATGTCGCCTCGCCACATCTTGCGCAGGTAGGCCTCTTTCACCTCGTCGGTGGCGTGGGCCAGGATGGTCGGGGCCACCATGCCGAGACCGATGCCGTAGATGGACTGCGACGGCGTCTGGTAGTCGGAGGCCACCTGCCCCCAGATGCGCTGGTAGTCGGCGTCGAGCCCGCGGCCGCCGTACTCGGTCGGTCCGGTGATCCACCCGAACCCGGCATCAAAGGTCTTCTGAGCCCAGGCCCGAGCTGCGGCCAGGTCGGCGACCCCCTGGGCGGGAGTCCGCTCCGGAAACAAACTGACGTTGTCCGAGCCCTCGCCCCAGACAAACGTCTCTTCCGGTCGACGTACGGCGTTGGCATCGAGGAACGAACGAGCGGCGGCCTCGAATGCCTCGGGCGATGGCCGCTCGGCGGTGGCGTTCGACTCGGTCTGCTGCATGACGGTCATGGACTGATCCCCTTTGGGTCGGCGCCCCTCATCCTCGGGCCAGCCCAGCGTATCCGGGGGAGCGGCTCCCGGCCGTCGGGTATCCCCCAGACAGCCACCCGTACAGCCACCCGTACAGCCACCCGTGCATCTCGCGGGCGCCCACCAGTTACCTGGCAAAGATGGGCTCTTGGGCCCGATACCTGCGGTAGACCATGGCCATGGCATATGCACTCGCCCTCTTGGCCGCACTGGCCAATGCCCTGAGTGCCATCTTCCAGCGCATCGGCGTCCAGAACGCCCCGGCCGACACGGTGATGAGCGTGAAGCTCATCCGCTATGCGTTCTCCAACGCCATCTGGTTCTTGGGCCTGGCCATGATCGGACTGGGTTTTCTCTTCCAGGCGTTCGCGTTGGCTTTCGGCCAGTTGAGCTCGGTACAGCCCATCGTGACCTCCGAGTTGTTGTTCTTGGTGCTCATCCTCGGGGTCTGGTTCCGCTATCACCTGGGTTGGCGGGAGTGGGGCGGATCGCTGGCCGCGGCTGGCGGACTGGCCACCTTCTTGGTCGTATCAGCACCTGGCGATGGGGGCTTCGTTCCGGACCGGCATACCTGGATCGTCGTGTTCGTGGTCGTGTCCGCAGCATCAGCGCTCTGTGCCGGACTGGGCTTCACTGGTCCCCGATGGTTCCGGGCTGCCATGTTCGGAGCCTCCGGGGCGGTCTTGTTCGCGCTGTCGGCTGCGCTGACCAAGCAGCTGACGATCCTGATCGGCCAGGGATGGGGCCACGTGCTCACCGACTGGGTGCCCTACGCCCTGGTAGCCACCGGTGCCGTCGGCCTGTTCTTGATCCAGAGTTCGTTCCACGCCGGGCCCATCACCGCGTCCCAGGCTGCTCTCACCATCGTCGACCCGGTGGCCAGCGTGATCATCGGCATCTACCTCTACCACGACCACCTCAATACCGCCGGGTGGCGTCTCCCGGTAGAGATGGCTGCGGTCGTCGTGGTGGTGTTCGGAATCATCTTGTTGTCGACGTCACCGTTGGTGGCAGGGGCCAAGGACGATTCGGGCCAGGGTGACAAGTTGGAGCGCCAGAACCGAAAGCCAAGCGGCGAACCTGCGGCCACGCCTAGCTGACTCGACCGAACTGACGGACCCGACCGAACTGACCGGACAGTCAGTCGGGTGTAGGAGCTGCGGGCGACTGATCGACGAGCCGCGGCTCAGATCGATCTACTTGGACTGCAGGACCGACCGGACAGCTTCGTCGAGGTCGGTGTGGGTGAACGTGAATCCGGCGGCCAGAAGCGCACCGGGCCGAACCCGTTGACTGCTCAGAACCATGTCCGAGGCCATCTCGGTACCGAGCGCCACCTTGAGAGCGAAGGAGGGCACGGCCAGGAACGACGGGCGGTGGAGAGCGGCCCCCATCGCCTTGGCCAACTCGGCATCGGTTGCCGGGTGCGGGGCGGTGGCGTTCACCGGGCCGAACAGGGCTCCGTCTTCGAGGCAGCGGAGGATGACCCGGACCTCGTCGTCCAGGGTGATCCAACTCCGGTACTGGCGCCCCGAGCCGATCTTGCCGCCGACGCCCAGGCGGAACAGGGGAAGTTGCTTGGCCAGGGCACCTCCCGAGGCACTGAGGACGATCCCGGTCCGCAGCAGAACGGTGCGGATCCCGGCATCAGCGGCGGGGGCGGCAGCTCGTTCCCAGGCCACGCAGACTTGGGCCAGGAAACCGGTGCCGGCCGGAGACGCCTCGGTGAGGACGTCATCTGCGGCATCGCCGTAGAAGCCCACAGCCGACGCGCTCACCAGGACGGGCGGGGGTATCGCGAACCCGGCCAGCGTGGACACCAGCAGGCTGGTCGACTGGGTGCGACTGTCCATGATCAGCCGCTTGCGGTCCGGACTCCACCGCTTGTCACCCACCCCCGCGCCGGCCAGATGGACGACACCGTCGAACGGTCCTTCCGCCTCCAACCCGGCGGCATCGATGGTGCCGTTGGACGGGTCCCAGGTGATGTCGCTCACGCCACGAGGTCGTCGTCCGCCCCGAGTCCTCGAGGACCGGACCAGCCGGGTGACCCGGTGGTCGGCGCCCACCAGCGCATCCACGAGGGCGGTGCCGATGAGGCCCGAGGAGCCGGTGATGAGGATGTTCATGGTCGACGTTCTACCTGTCCGATGCCGCATATCGTGCGTCGTGCGGGGGAGCGGCCCTGGCGATGGCGGCCCGGACGAAGCCAGCGAAGGCGTCGGGATGGGTCAAGTGGGCCCCGTGGGCTGCTCCCTCGATCTCCACCAGATCGGCCCCCGGTACGTGTTCGGCGAGCCAGGCCACGGATTGGCGCTGGTGGGGGAGCGATGCGCTACCCCGGCCGAACACGGCGGGCACGGTCAGTGCGGTCACGTCGAAGGGGGCATCGGTGGATCGGATGGCAGCGATCTCGGCGGCCAGGGCTACGCCATCGGCCCGTCGGGCTGCCTTGGTCTCCTCAGGCAGGCGGTCCCACGAGGAGTCGCCGACCATGCGACGAAAGAACTGTTCGGCTACAACATCTGGATCGTCGGTCGGCCACTGTGTGACTTCGGAGTGGGGGCGAGCCCGGACAGCCCAGGGTCCGAGCCAAGGCAGCGGTGGCTCGTAGGCGGCCACGGCCAGGATCGATCCGGGTCCACCAGATCGGAGCGCGGTACCGAGGGCGACGGTGCCTCCGAAGCTGTGTCCGACGACTACCGCTGGACGGCCGTCGACGATGGCGACCAGGTCGTCGATGTGGCCATCCACCGTGGTGTGCACCGGAACCACATGTCGCGAGCGGTGGTAGCCCCGTCGGTCGTAGGTGACGGTGTGGACGTCATCCAATCGGCGAGTGACCCGGGCGAAGCTGCCGGCACGGTCGAGTGATCCGTGGACGAGCACGATGACCGGCCCGCCCGGCAGCGGATGGGCAGGTGTGTGCTCGGTGATCGACAGCTGATTGTCGGCAGGCATGGTGGCCCAGCCTTCCAGGGTCAGTCGCCAGTGGCGAGCCAGTGCTGGCGCGGCATTCGCTTGGCCATGGCTCTGGCCCATCATCGGGCCCCTGCGAACAGGCAAATCAGCCCAGTTCAGGGGTTCGCGCTGTGAAATGCACACATTGGGCCTCCAGATCGTGCATTGTTAGGGCTTCCATTTGACCAAGGAGAAATAGTGCCCCTGACCAAGACCGATCTGATTGCCGCCGTCGCTGCTCACACCGGAGCGACCTCTAAGGACGTTGCCACTGTGCTCAGCGGCCTCGAGGATGTCATCACCGCCACTGTGGCCAAGGGCGAGAAGGTTGTCATCACCGGCTTCCTGACCTTCGACCGGGCCCAGCGTGCCGCTCGCAACGGACGCAACCCGCAGACGGGCGAGACCATCAAGATCAAGGCTTCCAAGAGCCCCAAGGTGTCCGCTGGCGCCACCTTCAAGAAGGTCGTCAACGGCCAGGCTCCGGCTCCCAAGATCAACAAAGCCAAGTAGTCCCGCACGAGGGGGCGGTCTGGGGCATGTCCCCGGGCCGCCCCTTCGTCGCGTCCGGAACCAATGGGCGGGACGAGTTACAGCTGGCCGATGGCCTTGTGGGTCTGAGGTACCACCCGGACCCGAGGGTGGATCCGCAGGGCACGCTCGTGCAGGGCGAGCACCTGGTCCGGCGTCGGGGCCGATGGGGCTGCCCCGAAGGGCGTCAGCGGCTGGAGGAAGATCTCGATGTTGTCAGCCGCCGAGGCCGAGGCCTCGGCCACCATGGTGATGGCGGCATCGAACTCCTCGAGGTCGGTTTCCGGTCCGATCACCACCTTGACCCAGGTGGTGGCGGTCCCAGCCAGCGCCTGGCGCAGGAACGTCGATTGCGTGGTGGGTGCCACCGTCTCGCCGTCCACGCTGCGCAGCTTCAGGTCCATGCTGATGTAGGCCAGGTCGGAGGCTGCGGCCCGCAGTGGCGGCAACAGGGTCCCATTCGTCTCCAGCATGACCGGCCATCCGCGGGAGGCGAAGGCGGCGACCAACTTGACCACCCGGGCTCCCTGCAGGAGCGGCTCACCACCGGTGAGGCTGATGGAGTGGTGGGGAACCTGGGCCCAGAGCCGCCCGACGGCTTCGACCACCCGGTCGATGGCCAGGGGGCTCGACTCGATGCTCCAGTCGCGACGGCCGGCGCTTTCCTCGACCCGGCACGGGCCGGGGCGTCGCTCGAGGGCCTCGGGTTGGTCGCAGTAGGTGCAGCGGATGTTGCACCCGGTGAGGCGGACGAACACTTGCCGCTCGCCGACCAGTGCGGCCTCTCCTTGAATGGCCGAGAAGATCTCACTCACCAAGATGTCCTTGGGCCCAGCGGCCAGCCCAGCGGCCGGACCCACTTCGGCGGTCGTCACGTGAGCGCCGGGTCGGCGATGCCGGCGCCAGCGAAGCCACCGGCCCGAAGAACGCACGCGTCACAGGTTCCGCACGGGTACTCGCCACCGCGATAGCACGACCACGTCAGGTGCAGCGGGGCGCCCTGCTCGATGCCGAGGCGCACGATCTCAGACTTGGTGCACGCAATGAGCGGGGTGCGCAGCGCTATCGGGTCGCCCTCGACTCCTCGCTTCTGGCCGGTAGCGGCCACTCCTCGGAAGGCTTCGATGAACTCAGGCCGGCAGTCCGGGTAGCCGGAGTAGTCGATGGCGTTGACGCCGATCCACACGGCGTCGAGTCCCCGGGCCTCGGCCACTCCGAGCGCTACGGCCAAGAAGATGCTGTTGCGGGCGGGGACGTACGTCACCGGGATGCCGTCCGAGCTACCGGCATCAGGAACATCAATCGAACCGTCGGTCAACGCCGAGCCACCCCAAGCCGAGGTGTCGAGTCGGACCACCAGATGCTCCGCCCGGTAGTGCCCGGCCACCCCGGCGGCCCGGTCGAGCTCGGTCCGGTGGCGCTGGCCGTAGTCAAAGGTGAGGGCTAGGGGAGGCGCGCCGGTCTCTTCGGCCGCTAGGGCCATGCACACGGTCGAGTCGAGCCCACCCGACAGCACTACGAGGTGTCCGGCCATGGTCAGTCCCCGGCGGCGGGAGAGAGGTCGACCCATGAGTCGGTGGTCTCCCACAGCCGCAAGGCAGCCAGTGACAGCCCAGCCTCGGTCAGCAGCTGCCAGGCCCGTTGGGCCAGCAGTTCAGCGGTCGGGTTGTCCATGACATCGTTGAGATCTCGGTGGTCCCACTGGTCGATGACCTGGCTGCGGACAACGTCCTGGAGAGTGTCGAAGTCCAAGACGACGCCGTTGGCATCGAGCGGTCCCTCGACCGAGACGTCGAGGCGGTAGGAATGTCCGTGCAGGTTTCGGCACTTACCGGGGTGCCATGCAAGTCGGTGAGCGGCTTCGAAGCCGAACGTGCACGTGACGCGGGTGCGCGGCGGGGTCATAGCTGAACGCTAATCGACCCGTCGCGTGCCTCCGCCCCGCGTTCGGCCCGATGCCCTGCCGGTAGTCTGTGGGCAATGGACAGCCCGGAAGTTGGAGACGCGACCGTGCCAGCGTTGGATTCATCAGATGCATCGGACAGCAACGACGGCCACGGTGGCCAAGACGGACGACGAGGATCGGCTCCTGGTACCGGGGCATTCGGACCCAACGCCTGGCTGGTCGAGGATATGTACGAGCGCTACCTGGGTGACTCGGCCTCGGTGTCGGCGTCCTGGCAGGAGTTCTTCGCCGACTACCGCCCGGCTGGCGGCAACGCCCTGACCGCCGCTCCTCCTGCCCCTGCTGCTCCGATTTCGGCCCCAACCGCCGCTCCCACAGAGCGGACTTCGGCCCCAACCGCCGCTCCCTCGACGGGCGTGACGGGCGCCACCGTGCTGCGCGGGGCCGCTGGCCGCATCGTGGTGAACATGGAGGCCTCGCTCGGGGTGCCCACTGCCACCAGCGTCCGCGTAGTTCCGGCCAAGCTGCTCGAGGTCAACCGCACCGTCGTCAACAACCAGCTGCGCCGCACCACCGGCGGCAAGGTCAGCTTCACCCATCTGATCGGGTATGCAGTGGTCAAGGGGCTGGCCGCCGTGCCAGCCATGAACTCGGCGTTCGTGGCCGATGCCGACGGCAAGGGCACGCCCGGGGTACTCCATCACGACCGGGTCGGTCTCGGCCTAGCCGTCGATGTCGAAAAGTCGGGCGGACGCACCCTCCTGGTGCCGTGCATCGCCGATGCAGACACCCGTGACTTTAAGAGCTTCGTGGGTGCCTACGAGGACCTGGTCCGCAAGATCCACAATGGAAAGATCGGCCCCGACGACTTCGCCGGCACCACGGTCACGCTCACTAACCCCGGCACCCTCGGAACCGTGCAGTCGGTTCCCCGGCTGATGCCCGGACAAGGCGTCATCGTCGGAGTGGGTGCACTCGGTGTGCCGGCCGGCTTCGAGGCGGCCGACCCCCGGATGCTGGCAGAGATCGGCGTGGGCAAGACGGTGACCATCACATCGACCTATGACCATCGGATCATCCAGGGCGCCGAGTCTGGGCTCTTCCTCGCCCACGTATCTGAGTGCTTGATGGGCGGCCACGGGTTCTACCAGGAAGTGTTCGACGCCCTCGAGATCCCCTACGAGCCGGTGAAGTGGCAACGGGACGACAACTCGTCGACAGACAGCACCGATGGCGGCCACGAGCGCCTGATCAAGCAGAACCACGTCCAGACCTTGATCAACATGTACCGGGTCCGCGGGCACCTCATCGCCCACCTCGACCCGCTGGACGCTGAGCCCGTCGACCTCCATCCCGAGCTCGATCCGCTCCACTACGGGCTCACCATCTGGGACCTGCCCCGCCAGTTCGTGTCCGACGGGCTGGCCGGAACGCAGATGGCCACATTGGACGAGATCCTCTCGGTTCTGCGTGACGCCTACTGCCGCACACTCGGCGTCGAGTACATGCACATCCAAGACCCAGAGCAGAAGCGCTGGATCCAGCAGCATGTCGAAGGCGTCTCCGTCATCGCCGGCCCTGACGAGCAGCGGCACATCCTTGATCGACTGAACGCCGCCGAGGTATTCGAGCGGTTCCTCCACACCCGCTACGTGGGCCAGAAGCGGTTCGGTCTCGAGGGTGCCGAGTCGGCCATCGTCATCTTGGACGCCATCTTGAACGAGGCCGTCAAGGAAGGCATGCATGAGTCAGTCATGGGCATGTCCCACCGGGGCCGCCTCAACGTGCTGGCCAACATCGTGGGCAAGTCCTACGGCGAGATCTTCGAGGAGTTCGAGGGGAACCTCGACCCCGAGTCGGTCCAGGGATCCGGCGATGTGAAGTACCACAAGGGCGCCACCGGCATGTTCGTGGCCCGTTCCGGGGAGACCATCCCGCTGACCATGGCCTCCAATCCGTCTCACCTGGAGGCGGTCGACCCGGTGGTGGTGGGCATGGCCCGGGCCCGCCAGGACGCCCTCGGGGGCGAGCGAGGGAGTGGACCGGCCTTGGTGGATGGCCCGGGCGAGCCCTTCCCGGTACTGCCCATCCTGCTCCACGGCGACGCCGCCTTTGCCGGACAAGGGGTGGTGGCTGAGACCCTCAACCTGTCGGGCTTGGCCGGCTACCGCACTGGTGGCACAGTCCACGTGGTCATCAATAATCAACTCGGCTTCACCACCGCCCCCGAGGCGGCCCGCAGCACCGTGTACCCGACCGATGTGGCCAAGATGGTCCAGGCTCCGATCTTCCATGTGAACGGCGACGATCCTGAAGCCTGCGCCCGGGCTGCCCGGCTGGCCTTCGGCTTCCGTCAGGCATTCCACAAAGACGTCGTGATCGACATGGTCTGCTATCGGCGCCATGGGCACAACGAGGGCGACGACCCGAGTTACACCCAGCCGCTGATGTACGCGCTGATCGATGCCAAGCGTTCGGTCCGCAAGTTGTATACCGAGACATTGGTGCGTCGCGGGGACATCTCCCTCGAAGAGGCCGAGCAGGCGCTCGACAGCTTTGGGGCCCGACTGCAGGCAGCGCTCGACGAGACCCGGGCCGAGGCCGAGGACCTGCCACCGGCGCCGCTCAGCCTGCCGGAGTACATTCAGCCCGACCTGACCATCCCTCGCATCGAAACCGGCATCGATCCCCAGGTGCTGGCCCGGTTGGCCACCGAGGTCCGTTCTGTTCCTGAGGGCTTCGTCCTCCACCCCAAGCTGGCCCGCCAATTCGAGCAGCGCGACAAGTTGGTAGCCGATGGTGAGATCGACTGGGCCTTGGGTGAGGCACTCGCTTTCGGCTCCCTCCTCTTGGAGGGGACCAATGTGCGGGTCACCGGCCAGGACACCCGACGGGGCACGTTCTCTCATCGCCATGCGGTCCTGGTGGACAACCAGACCGGCGCCGAGCACGTCCCCCTGGGCGGGCTCGAAGGCGGCCGCTTCACCATCCGCGACTCGCTGCTGTCTGAGTACGCCTGCGTCGGATTCGAGTACGGCTATTCGGTAGTCGCCCCGAACGACCTCGTGGCCTGGGAGGCCCAGTTCGGTGACTTCTGGAACGGCGCAGAAATCATCGTTGACAACTTCTTGGTGGCCGCCGAAGACAAGTGGGGCCAGAAGTCGGGCTTGGTGCTGCTGCTGCCGCACGGCTACGAAGGCCAGGGTCCGGAGCACTCGTCGGCCCGCATCGAGCGCTTCTTGACGCTGTGTGCCCGAGGCAACCTTCGGGTGGCCGAGCCGACTACGGCGGCTCAGTACTTTCACCTACTGCGGGCGCAAGTGCGCACTCCCGATCGCAAGCCGCTCATCGTGTTTACCCCGAAGTCGCTGTTGCGGGCCCGTCAAGCGCGGTCGCCGATTTCCGAGTTGACCTCGGGGTCGTTCGCCGAGGTGCTCGATGACCCGACGATGACCGAAGTGTCGGCCCGAGCTCAGGTGACACGGGCGGTGCTGTGCTCCGGAAAGGTCGCCTTCGATGCGCTGGCCCGTCGAGACGAACTCGGTGATGTTGGCCGGCAAGTTGCCGTGGTCCGAGTGGAGCAGCTCTACCCGTGGCCGAAGGACGGTTTGGTGTCGATCTTGGATAGGTACCCGTCAGCCACCGAGGTGGTGTGGCTGCAAGAGGAGCCGGAGAACATGGGTGCCTGGAACTTCGCCCACAGCCGGCTGCATCGGCTGCTGCGCGACACCCACTCGCTGCGGCACGTCAGCCGGGCCGAGTCGGCCAGTCCGGCATCGGGCAGCGCCGCCCTCCACCGCTTGGAACTCGAAGACCTCATGAACCGGGCGGTGGGCTGGCCTCCCGATCGATAGGTGCTCTGCCCGCTGCTTCCTAGACGAGGAAGTCTCGGGCCAGAGCCGTCCACATCTCGGTCGACAGCCGCAGCGACTCCACGTCGACTCGCTCGTCGACTCCGTGGAACATGGCCCCGTACTGCTCAAAGCCGATGGCGGAGCTGTGGAGCCCGAATCCGTACGCCACGGATCCCAAGGTGCGCATGTAGCGGGCGTCGGTGGCGCCCACGGTGAGGAACGGCACCGTGCGCGCCCCGGGGTAGAAGACCTGGCTGACCCGGCTGAGCGCATCCCACAGCGGGGTGTCTATGGGAGAGGTGGAAGCCGGCTCCTCGGCCTGGAAGGCGATCTCTACGTCGTCGGACAAGTCGCCGAGTACGTCATCCAACATGGCCCGCACGTCGCCGGTCTCCCACCCAGGGAGGGCGCGGATGTCCACCTCGAGCTCCACGCGGTCGGGAATCACGTTCGTCTTGGTGCCGGCCCGCATGACGGTCGGGGCCATGGTGGTGTGGGTGCAGGCGTGGGCTTGGCGGGCCAGGCCGAGCAGCGGCAACTCGTCGCAGAAGGCATCGATGCGGTCGGGGTCGAGGAACGGCTCGGTCAGCTCAGGCGGGAACCCCAGTCCGTCGATGAACCGGGTCCATGCCTCGTGTAGTTCGGCTTGCGGTCGGTACTCGTCGATGCGTCGGACGACCTCGGCCGCTTTGACCAGGGCGTTGTCGGTCCGTAGCGGTTGCGAGGCGTGGCCGGGCGTGCCCTTGACGGTCAGGACGCACCAGAACACGCCCTTCTCACCAACAATGACCGGCAGGCGGGGGAGTCCGTCGGATCCATTCATGGGGAACCCGCCTGACTCGGTGATCACGTAGTCGGACCGGATGTCGTCGGCGGCATTGGCGCACAGCCACTTGGCCCCGAAGGTGGAGAGGGCTTCTTCGTCGGCCACGGCGATGTAGGTCAGATCGCCCTTGGGCCGGAACCCACTCTGGGCCAGGTGGCGCATGGCGATGGCCATGGTGGTCGTCAGGTTGAGCATGTCGATGGCACCGCGGCCCCACACCATCGCGTCGATCAGGTCGCCACCGAACGGGTCGTGGGTCCAGTCGTCGGCATTTGCTGGGACGACGTCGGTGTGTCCTAGCAGCATCAAGGACGGAGCAGACGGGTCGGTGCCGGCGATCTTGGCCACCAGCGACTTGCGCCCGGGGGAGGGCTCGTAGGTCTCCATGTCGACGCCAGAGCCTTCGAGGTAGCCCTGGAGCAGGTCAGCGCTCCGATACTCCTGGCCCGAGTCGGGCGTGCCGTCGTTGACGCAGGCGTTCCGGATGAGGTGCTGGAGCAGATCCGTGGCCTCACCGGCCCGTTCGATGTCGGTTGTCACGGTCTGATCCTATGTTCATCGCCGTGGCAGATGGTGGGTGACGCAACGGCTCGAGGATGGGTGCTGGCCATGGGATCCGGCACCATTCACAGCGGGGCACCGGGCAGGTGATTGACTGTAGACACTTATGGAATCTGAAACCCCTGCTCGTCGGCGCATCATCGTCGATGGCTCCAACCTTGCAACCGAAGGTCGCACACTTCCGAGCCTGGCCCAGTTGAACGAGGCAATCGAGACGTTTCTCGAGGAGTACCGGGGGTTTGCCCCTGATGACGTCACCGTGGTGGTCGATGCGTCGTTCGGTCACCGGATCGATCCCTCCGAGGTGGCGGCATTCGAGCAGGCCATCGAGCACGGGGAGATGGTTACGCCGCCGGCGGGTGCCATAGGTCGAGGTGACGGGTTCATCCTGCGGATCGCCGAGAAGTCGGGGGCGCTGGTCTTGTCCAACGACTCGTTCCAGGAGTTCCACGCCGAGCGACCATGGCTGTTCGAGGGAGGCCGCCTCATCGGCGGCAAGCCAGTCCCCGGGGTGGGCTGGGTGTTCACTCCCCGGACTCCGGTCCGAGGCCCGCGCAGTCGGTCGGTGACGGCTCAGTCCAAGCGCGAGTCAAAGGCGGCGGGCGGGGGAACCGAAGATGTCGCGACTGACGAGGTCCTCGCTGTCGAGCCAGGTGCGGTCGGCGAGCAGCCCAAGCGTTCGCGACGACGCCGGGGCGGACGTCGGACCGGTTCTGGTGGCGGGGGAATGGCTGACGGAGCGCAGTCCGTTGAGAATCCGACGGGCTCGGATACGTCCGACTCCGATGATGCCTACGACAGTGTCGATTCCCGTCCGTCTCGTCGGTCTCGTGGGAACAATGCCACCCAGGCCGTCGAAGCCGTCGAAGCCGTTGAGGCCGTCGAGGCCGTCGAGGCCGTAGCGGCCGTCGAGGCCGTAGCGGCCGTGAAAGCAGTCAAGGCTGTGAAGGCCGTGAAGGCGGTCAAGGCCGTGAAGGCGGTCAAGGCGGTGAAGGCCGTGAAGGCCGTGAAGGCCGTGAAGGCCGTGAAGGCCGTGAAGGCGGTCCCGGCCACCAAGACGACCAAGGCCGTCAAAGCCGTTAAAGCAGTGAAAGCGGTCAAGGCAGTCGAAGCCGTCGAAGCCGTGGCGGCAGTGAAGGCCGTGAAGGCAGTGAAGGCAGTGAAGGCCGTGAAAGCAGTGAAAGCGGTCAAGGCGGTCAAGGCCGTCAAGGCGGTCAAGGCGGTTCCTGCGACCAAAGCAGTCAAAGCGACCAAGTCCGCCAAGTCGTCCAAGGCCAACAAGCAGACGGCAGCGCCCACTCCCGGTATGGGTCAGTCCAGTAACCGCAACGACGGGCGACATCTTCGCGATGTCCCGGTGGCCGAGGCTCTGAACGATGCCATGACGTTCATCACCTTCGTGGCTGCGCATCCGCTCGGCAGCACATTCGACGGCGAAGTGGTGTCATTCACCTCCCACGGCGCCCACATCGATGTCGGCGGCATGCTGTGCCACGTCCCTCTACGAGGACTCGGAGACCCGGCGCCCCAGAAGGCGCGCACGGTCCTGACCAAGGGTGAGACCCGCACCTTTGCGCTCCGGTCACTCGATGCTCCACGCCGTCGGGCCGAAATCGTCCTCCCCGGTTTCGGCGACTGAGCTCAGACGCCGTGGGCGGCGCCATGGGCCGGTAACCTCGCCACTCGTGCGAGCCGATGACTACCTACCCCACCGCGACCCCTTCCTCTTCATCACCGAGTTGCGCTCAGTCGAGCCCGGCCAATCGGCCACCGGCGCCTGGCAGTTGACCGGCGACGAGGCATTCTTCGCCGGTCACTTCCCCGGTCGACCCACCCTGCCTGGTGTGCTCATGGTCGAGTCATTGGCCCAGTTGGGCGGTGTGGCCGTCCTGGCCGACCCCAAGTACGCCGGCAAGCTTCCCCTGTTCGGGGGCATCGAGCGGGCCCGGTTCCGCCAGCAGGTGCTGCCTGGGGATCTACTCGAGCTCGAGGTGACCCTGGGGCGCATGTCGGCCCGGGCTGGCAAGGGCTCGGGGCGGGCCACGGTGAACGGCAAGCTGGCCTGCGAGGCCGAACTGCTCTTCGTCTTGGTCGACGCCGCCCCCCAGGCAGAAGGCTGAGGGCAGCGGTGCGCATCGCCACCTGGAATGTCAACTCGCTGAACGCCCGCCTCGCCCGGGTAGAGGAGTGGATCGCCTACGCCCGGCCTGATGTCCTGTGTCTGCAAGAGACCAAGCAGGCCGATGCTGCCTTCCCTCACGGTGCGTTCGCCGCCTTGGGCTACGAGTCGGCCCACCACGGCGATGGGCGGTGGAACGGGGTGGCCATCATCTCCAAGGTCGGCCTGGAGAACGTGACGACCGGGCTCGACTCGGCCGACGACGCCGAGGGGACCCGGGTGATCGGAGCCGACTGCGGCGGGGTCCGGGTGGTGTCGGTGTATGTGCCGAACGGGCGCTCGCTCGACGACGAGCACTACCCGGCCAAGCTGGCGTGGCTGGCCCGACTGCGCGATGTGCTGGAGGAGACAAGTGCGCCGGACCGCCCGCTGGCCGTGTGCGGTGACTTCAACGTGGCCCCTGATGACCGGGACGTGTGGGACCCGTCTGAGTTCGAGGGGATGACACATGTCAGTGCCCCGGAACGTGAGGCCCTGGCTAATTTGGAGGCGTGGGGACTGGTCGATGTCTTTCGCCGGCTCTACCCCGATGACCGGCTCTTCAGCTGGTGGGACTACCGGGGCGGATCGTTCCATCGCCACCGGGGCATGCGCATCGACCTGATCCTGGTCACCGAGGTCGTGGCCGAGCAGACCACCTACGCGCTGATCGACCGCCAGGCCCGCAAGGGAGAGAAGCCATCGGACCACACGCCGGTCTTCATCGACGTGGCCGTCGACTGAGGCCCCGCCAAAGGGTCAATGCTTCAAGTTGGCCCGAAGGTCGGCGAAGCGGCTGGCCGCATCCTGGGGTGTGGGCCGTGTCTCACCAGGGACACAGGCGGCGGCCAGATCGTCCAGCCACGGCGAGGGGCGCCGTGTCATCGCCCGCCCGCTGCTCATGGTGCGTGACCGGGCCCACGAACATTCGAGGACCCGCCCCGCCCGGGTGAGCGCCACATACAGCAGGCGTCGCTCCTCATCAAGGGCTTCAGGTGTGGTGGCGTGGACGATCGGCACGAACCCTTCCTCGAGGCCGACCACGGACACCGCATCCCACTCGAGCCCCTTGGCTCGGTGGAACGTGGCCAGCTCCACCCCGCCGCCCGGCTCACCTCGGCCAGCGGTGGAGACCGTACGGGGCTGCGGCCGCACTGATGGGGTGGTGACTGGAGGGTCGACCTCGGGGGACTCGGGGGCGGGTGCGAATCGGCACGGAACTCCGACCTGGTCGAGTGCTCGTCGGATCACCGAGAGCTGATCGTGAGTCCGTGCCAGCACGGCCTGGTCGGACCAGGCCATCCCGGCCTCGGCTCGGGCCAGGATCTGCGAGGCCACGGCCTCGGCTTCGGCCCGGTCGTCTTCGTAAGCGGTCAGAGTGGGGATCGGTCCGCTTAAGGCTGCCGACTGGGGTGGAGCCACCTCGGCTGGGCCAAGTGCGGCGGTGGCCGCACCCACCACCTCGGGAGTGCAGCGGTGGTTGGTATCGAGGTGCACTATCTCTAGGCCGGCCACGGTGTCGGCCAGCGAGCCGAGCAGGCCAGGGTCGGCTCCGTTCCACCCATAGATGGCCTGGTTGGGGTCGCCGACGGCACACAGGTCACTGCGGGTGCCCATGAGTGCTGCGACCAGCCGGAACTGCGCTGGGTTCACGTCCTGAAACTCGTCGACGGCCAGGTGGCGGTAGCGCCAGCGGGCCTGCTCCGCGAAGGTGGCGTCGTCCAACAACAGGTCGCCAGCCCGCAGGAGCACGTCGTCAAGGTCGTGCAGACTCCGCCGGCCGAGGAGCGCCTGGTAGGAGGTGAACAGCTCGACCACTCGATCGGGGGCGATCGACGGCGACCGGCCCGAGGCGTGTGCGGCGTCTACGTACTCGAGGGGTGACAGACAGCGGGCCTTGGCCCAGCCGATCTCGGTGTCGGCCGCCGAGGCTGCATTGCGGTCGCCCGCCAGATCAGCCAAGGCGCGCCATCGGTGCTCCACCAGATTGGGCGGAGCCTGTCCGGTGTCGGTGGCTCGGCGCCGCATCAGGGTAAGGGCTAGTTGATGAAGGGTGCCGGCTCGGACCCCTGGCGAGGGAGGGCTGCCCCGACCTGCGGGCACCGAGACCGGGACGCGGTAGTAGCTGAGCCGGTTCTGCAGCTCGACGGCCGCCTTGCGGGTGAAGGTGCAGACCACGGTGTGATCGGCATCGACCGATCCGTCTCGGATCCGGCGGGCCACACGGAGAGTGAGGACACGGGTCTTGCCCGATCCGGCACCAGCCACGATGCACAAGGCGGCTGACGTGGAGTCCACGGCTCGGCGCTGGGCCGGGGTGAGCCCGTCGACGGCCTGGGCAAAGCGGTCGTCGCGATCTGGCGACGGGGACGGCGGCGCGATCGGTTCCACGAGGGCCGAGGCTATAGCGAGGGTGTCACACGCGGTCCCATCGGTCCCTCGGTAGATTGATCCGGTGCCACCGACCGAGCCTCCTCCTTTGTCAGCGTCGGGCTGACGGTTGTCGGCACGCCGCCCGCCGCTCTTGCCTTCCGAGCAGGTTCTGGTCGACATCCGACCCCACTGGACGTTCCTGGCCGGTCCGTTGGTGGCTGCCCTGGTGACGATCGTCATCGGAATCGCCCTCGATGTGGGGATCCCGCACACCTCGGTGACACTCCACTGGATCGAAGGGGCCGTGGTGGCCATCCCCTGTGCATGGCTGGCCGTCCGGGTGGTCCGCTGGAGGAGGGCGTGGCTGATGGTGACCTCGCTCCGGATCGTCGATCAGTGGGGGGCCGCCAGCGGAAACCAGATCGATATCCCGCTGGACTCGATCGAGCGGGTAGTGGTCGTCCAGAGCCTGGTGCGCCGCACGTTTGGGACCGGCAGCATCGATGTAGCCGTGTGGGAGCAGGGAATGCTCCACCGTGTCGAGGACGTGCGTCGTCCCGACGTCCTCGCTCGGATCGTGACCCGGCGGCTCGTACCGCCCGGCGACTGGGGAAGCGCCTAGGGCATCGAGCGGTCGGCTCGGCGGGCCGCAACGATCCCGTCGACGGCCTCCACTCTCCACGCCGCAGTGGCGAGCGCGTCTGGGTCGATGGCGCCGGGCGAGCCCAGCACTACGACACAGCCACCGAAGCCGGCCCCGGTCATGCGGACACCGTGGACCCCGGGCCGCGACCGCAGCTCAGCTACCAGTGCGTCAAGCTCGGGCGTGGACACCTCGAACTGCTCGGTCAGGCTCCGGTGACTTTCGTCCATCTGGCCGCCCGCACCGACGAGGTCACCGGCGAAGAGTGCCTCGGCGCACGCATCCACTCGGGCACACTCATCCACTACGTGGCGGGCCCGTCGCCGCAGCAGAGGATCGCGCAGCCCAACCAGGTCATCATCGCCAGCCAGCCCCAAGGGGCCGATCACCGAGGCTGCCGCATCGCACTCGGCTACCCGTTCGGCGTACGCCGACAGTCGCAGATCGCGGCGCTGGCCAGAGTCGACGATGAGGATCTCGGCGGAGGGAGGAATCGCCACATCGGTAGTTCCACCGGTAGCGAAGTCGATCCGGAGGGCGGAGCCGGCCCTCGCCCCGGCACACACGAGAGGGTCCATGAGGCCTACGGGCACGCCGATGCGATGCTCGGCCTCTCGGCAAAGTACGGCGACGGTCGAGGCGTCACCGTCTACGCCGAAGAGATCGGCCAAGGCCACCGATAGGGCGGCACTCGACGACAGACCCGCACCTCGGGGGAGCGTGGAGGTGATGTGAAGGGCGCCCCCTCGCTCGGGCCGAGCCAACGACACGACGGCCATGATCAGGCGGGCCCACGCTGGCTCCAGGGTCCCGATGGCATCCACGTCGGGATGGAGCGGAACGATGGCCTGAATGTCAGGGTAGGCATCGGAGGTGACGGTAAAGTTCAGGGAATCCGTTGGGGTGTACTCCACCGTCACCCCGAGGCCGATGGCCATGGGGAGCGCCAGTCCCTGGTTGTAGTCGGTGTGGTCCCCGATCAGGTTGACCCGCCCGGGGCCGGTGCGCGGTGCGAACTGCTGGGCTAAGGACGTCTCTCTGGAAACGGATGGTGGCACCACTTGGCTCCTCCACGGGCGGGCTCCCGGGAGGCAGCCTCGATGATGCAACACGCTACCGTCCGACGTGCCGTGGCCGTCGCCGGAGTGGTGCCGCTCGGCCTACGATGCGGGCAACATGTTCTACGATCTGCTGCAGGCCAACTCGACATATTCCGGGGCGTTCACCCTCCGGGGCATCCCCCCGGTAGCTGCTCGTGAGTTCGCTCTCGTCACCTGCATGGACAGCCGCATCGAGCCGCTGACCATGTTGGGTCTGCTGCCGGGCGACGCCAAGATCCTCCGCAATGCCGGCGGCCGGGTGACCCCCGACGTAATTCGCTCGCTGGTCCTGGCCACTCGGTTCCTGGGTGTGCGCGAAATAGCGGTCATGCAGCACACCAACTGCGCGCTGGCCATGCAGAACGACGACGAAGTCCGTGCCCGCTTGGCCGACGATGGTGTCGAAGGGATCGACGGCTGGGAGTTCCTGGCCATGCCCGATCCGGACCGAGCCCTGGCCGACGACGTGGCCCTGTTGCGTGCCTGCGACCAGCTGCCCGTCGGGGTGCATATCGAGGGCTGGCGTTACGACGTGGAGACCGGCCTGATCAATCGGGTCATCGCTTCTTCGCTCTGAGGACTTTGTCTGCATTTGACCCACGAGCCTTGGTGGGACACCATCCCGCTATGTCGTATTCCGCCCGTACCCATCCGACAGCGGTGACCACCATGCGTGGTATCACCCCTCTGGCGTCGTTCACGGGAGGTGGGCGATGAGCGGGCCGCTCGAGGGAGTGCGCATCATCGAGCTGGCCGGACTGGGTCCAGCGCCATTTGCCGGGATGATGCTGGCCGATGCCGGGGCCGACATCATCCGCATCGACCGTGCCGACCGCGCCACCTATCCGCCTCGCCAAGAGGCCCACGTCGACCTGTTGAACCGTGGGCGGCGCTCGGTGGCCGTCGACCTCAAGCATCCGGAAGGAGTCGATCTCGTCCTCCGTCTGCTGGATGGCGCCGATGGGCTCATGGAGGGCTTCCGCCCCGGTGTGGCCGAGCGCCTCGGTCTGGGTCCCGAGGTCTGTCTGGCTCGTAACCCCAAGTTGGCCTACGGCCGGATGACCGGGTATGGACAGGATGGCCCGATGGCTCTGGCTGCCGGTCACGATATTGACTACATCGCCATGTCCGGTGCTCTGGAGGCCATAGGCCGGGCGGGCGAGCGCCCGGTGCCACCGATGAACCTGGTCGGTGACTTCGGTGGCGGAGGGATGTTGCTGGCCTACGGCATGTTGGCAGCCATCTTGAGTGCCCGCACCACGGGTAAGGGACAGGTCATCGATGCCGCCATGGTGGATGGCGCCGCCTCGCTGATGACGATGACCTACACGTTGCGCAGCGCGGGGATCTGGCAGGATGCGCGAGGGACCAACATGCTGGACACCGGAGCGCACTTCTACGAGGTGTACGAAGCTTCGGATGGTGGCTACCTGAGCGTGGGGGCCATCGAGCCTCAGTTCTACGCCGAGCTCATGCAGCTGCTCGGCCTAGGCGACGAGGACCTCTCCACGCAGATGGACCGGACCATGTGGCCGGCCATGAAGGAGCGGTTCGCCGCTATCTTCGCCACCAAGACTCGCGACGAGTGGGAGGCCATCTTTGCTGGGTCCGACGCCTGCGTCGCACCTGTGCTGTCAGCCACCGAAGCCGCTGATCATCCGCACAACAAGGCCCGGGGAACCTTTACCGAGGTGGCTGGTGTGCTCCAGCCTTCTCCGTCCCCTCGGTTCCTGGGCACTCCCGGGTCCATCCGCCGACCTCCGCCCAACCCCGGCCAACTGGCCGATGAGGCACTGGCCGACTGGGGTCTGTCCACCGACGACGTGGAGAGTCTCCGCACGTCTGGCGCCATTCGTTAGGGCCCAGGGATGCCAGTCTGACTTCGACCTCTACAGGTTCACCACCGGGCAGGTGACGGTGCGGATGATCCCCTCGATGCCCTGGATCCGTCCGACCACCATCTGTCCGAGTTCGTCCATGGTGGCGGCCTCGGCCTGGGCGATCACGTCGTAGGGGCCGGTTACGCCTTCAGCAGACACCACTCCAGCAATGGCCTGGACGGACCGGGCCACAGTGGCTGCTTTGGCGACCTCGGTCTGGATGAGGATGTAGGCGCTGACGGACATGTCCATCTCCTGGGGTGGTGAATTTGCGGGTTGTTGGGCTCGACGGCGGGTCCCTCAATCGGGCAACTGCAGCCTCCCACGTGATTGAGGGAAAGAACATCCGGCTCCGCCCGGGTCTCCAAGAACGGCGCCCGTAACGGGTGGCCCGTCGGGTTCCCCCGGTGCAAGCCGAGAGACCGGTGCAAGCCGTCGGTCACCTTGACCGAGTCCACCCGTTCTGCCGCCTACCATGCCGACATGGGCGTTCGGGAGCGTGGTGAACAGTTCCGTCGCCTGATCCGTTCAGCGGTCGACGACCTGTTCGACCAGCGGAGCCCGATCGGCCGACTGGCTCTGACTCATGTGCTCATGACGGCGGGTGACACCCTGTTCGCCATCTCGTTGGCCGGATCGCTCTTCTTTTCCATTTCACCCACAGCAGCTAAGGACAAGGTCCTCCTCTACCTGTTGCTGACCATGGGCCCTTTCGCCATCGTGGCTCCCGCCCTCGGGCCGCTGGTGGACCGGAGCCGTGGAGCCCGACGAGCCATGGTGGTGGCGTCTGCCCTGGGCCGGGTCGTGCTGTGTCCGTTCATCGCCCGCGACATGCACTCGCTTCTCTTGTTCCCCGAGGCGTTCCTTATGCTGGTGCTGTCGAAGGTCTACCTGGTGACCAAGGGTGCATTGGTGCCGGAGATGGCCGCCCTCGAGATGGCTGGCACCGGAATGTCGCCGACTGTCGCACATGACAGCACCAGTGACCCGGGCGAGTTCCTCGCGTCCGGTGACTTCGGCCCCGAGGAGCCCTACGACACCCCTCCCTACGACACCCCTCCCTACGGCATGCCGCCGACGGTCCACGTGAACGACCCAGTTACGGGCGAGGACGAGGTGGAGCCGGACCTGGCCACCCTCAACGCCCGCCTGGGCCTGCTGGCCTCGCTGTCGGGGTTCGCCTTCGCCATCCCTGCCGTGATCATCCTGAAGCTGGCCGGGGCCCCGGCCGTGCTGTGGTCGTGTGCCGCCGTATTTTCGGCCGCCGTGGTGGCCGGCTCACGGCTCCCTGTCCCCCGACCGTCGAGAGAGGCACGCCGCCGCAGGGGGTCCGCACCCGGTTCGGTACCGGGCATGGCAGCGCCGTCGATGGCTTTGGCGCCCGTGTCGGACGCCGACGAGTGGCAACTCGACGAGGAGCGCGACATCGCCATCTATCGGCCCATCGCCGGCACCCAGGTGATCCTGGCCCTTACGCCCATGTCGGTACTCAAGGGCCTGCTGGGCTTCCTCACGTTCCTATTCGCCTTCGGGCTCCGACGCCAGGGCGCGGCCACCTGGTGGTTCGGGCTGCTGGTGGGCGCGCTGACCATCGGGGCGGTCATCGGGGTGCTCTTGGTCGGCCGGCTCCGTCGGGTGCTGACCGAGCAGCAGATGCTGACGGCTGCCCTGTGGCTGGTATCGGCAGCTGGACTGTTGGGCTGGCTGGTCCACAGCCAGGCACTCCAGGCGTTGGTGGCCATGGCCGTGGGGGCTGCTGGCGCAGTAGCCAAACCATCGTTCGATGCCCTGGTGCAGCGCCACGTCCGAGAGTCGGACCAGGGACGGGCCTTTGCTCGGTTCGAAACGAGGCTGCAGTTGGTGTGGGTACTCGGGTCGCTGGTGGGTGTGGTGCTGTCGCTGTCGATCCCGGCCGGCAACCTGGTCCTGGCCATTGTGGCCATGGTCGGGGCCCTGTCGTACATGAGCGCCCTGCATGGCGCCTCGGGACGGTCCGGGGCTCCTGGCCCCGCCTGAGGCCGTGTGAGTCAGGGCCTGGTGGGCCCCGGTGACCGCGGCGAGCGCATGCTGGATCCGGAGGTAGGTGATCAATTCGCGCAGTAGCGGGTGGAGTGGCTGTGGCGGGTGCCTCCCATGAGCTCGAAGGACGGGGCGAGTCGCGGTGCTCCTCGTCGCTTCCTGCGTCTGCAAACAAGGTGACATAGGGTCTGCTTCGGTGCAGCCTGTCGTGTCCGCTACATCTGGGTGATCTGGGAATCCGCTGATTTCTGAAGAGCCGTTGCCCTAGCCCGTTCCTCCCCAAAGGTGGATTCCATGATCCCTCCTACTCACGCATTGATCAAAGAGCTGGGTCAGCGTGCCGCCCTCGAGGCTCTTGGATCCTTCATCTATCTGAAGGATCGCCAAGGGCTGTACGTTTTTGCCAGCCGGGGGTACACGGACCATCTCGGAGTTCCCCTCGAGGAAATCATCGGCCGAGGCGACGGTGCGATTCTGCCCGGTACTGCATCCGATGAACGAACCGCTGTCGATGCGCGAGTGATGGACACCGCCCAGACCATCGAGCGAGAAGATCGCAAGAACGACAGAACCGGAGGTGGGGAACTTGTCTACCGGACTATCAAGACTCCGATCGTTGATGCCGCAGGATCCGTGATCGGGGTCAGCAGCGTCAGCACGAACATCACCGACATGAGGCGGGTGGAGGCCGAGCTGGGCTATCTGAACGTCATCGTCGAGGAGAGTTCGACGATCATGTATCTGGCGCTGGCCGTTGACGGTGCGCCGCGGGTCTACACCTCGGCAAATGTCATCCGGTTCGGCTTCACAGTCGAGGACTGCAAAGAGGGTCGCTTCCGGTTCCCCGACTTCATCCACCAGGAAGATCGTGCTCAGGTACTCGAAGGGGTCGAGTTGATGGTGGGACAGGGGCAGGATGTGCTCGAGAGCGAGTACCGGTTGATCGCTGCAGACGGCAGCGTGCACCACGTTCTGGATCGCACATCGGCGATTCGAGACGAAACCGGAGCGGTGACGCACTGGCAGGGCGCCATCACCGACGTGACTGAACGCTGGGAAGCGGAACAGGCCATGAAGCGCTCTCAGGCGCTAATTGCCGAGCAACGGGAATCGCTTGCTGTGGCACGCGCCGAAGTGTCGAGACTCAAAGTAGAGATAGACCTTGTCAGGCGAAAGAGCGCAGTGGCCGAGATCACTGAATCTGATGAATTCGCGTCACTGGCTGAGCGGGGAGCGGCGTTGCGGGCAAGGAACGCCGAGGATTCCTGACGCCGAGGATTCCTGACGCCGGGGATGTGTCGCTTGCGCTACCCGAGGACTCGCCCTTGCGCCACCACGGGGCCAGACCTTGACAGTGCGAGACGCGTCGAAGGGGCCCCACCGGGACCCCTTCGCACGAAAGACTTTTACTGACTGCAGGGGCTCCCCTGGGGAAACCCAGCCGACTCAGCCGAGCTGCTGCTCCAACTTGTCGACCTCGGCGTTGAGAGCAGCCGGGAGCTTGTCGCCGAAGGTAGCGAAGTGCTCGCGGATGGAGGGCACTTCGGCCCGCCACTCGTCGGCGTTGACGCTGAGCAGGGTCTCCATGTCGGCATCCGACACGCCGAGGCCATCGATGTTGATGGCACCCTTGGTGGGGATGTACCCAATGGGGGTCTCGGTGGCGTCGCCGTTGCCGCTCACCCGGTTGAACACCCACTCGAGGACACGGGAGTTGTCGCCGTATCCCGGCCACAGCCATTTGCCTTCGTCGTCCTTGCGGAACCAGTTGACGTAGAAGATCTTCGGAAGCTTGTCCTGGTCTGCTCCGGAACCGATCTCCAACCAGTGGGCGAAGTAGTCAGCCATGTTGTATCCGCAGAAGGGCAGCATGGCGAACGGGTCACGGCGCAGGTTGCCGACGGCACCGGCGGCAGCCGCCGTCGTCTCAGAGGCCATGATGGAGCCCAGGAACACGCCGTGCTGCCAGTCTCGGGACTGAAACACCAACGGCACCACCGAAGCCCGGCGGCCACCGAACAAGATGGCGTCGATCGGCACACCGGCCGGGTCTTCCCATTCCGAGGCGATGGCCGGGTCCTGGGACGCCGGCACGGTGAACCGAGCGTTGGGGTGGGCCGCCGGGGTGCCGGACTCGGGGGTCCAGTCCTCGCCTTTCCACGACGTCAGGTGGGCCGGTGCCTCCTCCGACATCGACTCCCACCACACGTCGCCGTCATCAGTGAGGGCGGTGTTGGTGAAGATCGAGTTGGCGTCCATGGTCAGCATGGCGTTCGGGTTGGTGTGGTCGTTGGTGCCAGGAGCCACCCCGAAGAAGCCGGCCTCGGGATTGATGGCGTACAGACGGCCGTCTGGGCCGAACTTCATCCAGCAGATGTCGTCGCCCACCGTCTCGACCTTCCAGCCGGGTAGGGACGGGATGAGCATGGCCAGGTTGGTCTTGCCGCAGGCCGACGGGAAGGCGCCGGTGACGTAGCGGGTCTCACCGGCGGGCGAGGTCAGCTTCAAGATGAGCATGTGCTCGGCCAGCCAGTTGTCGTCCCGGGCCATCACCGATGCGATGCGTAGGGCGAAGCACTTCTTGCCCAGGAGGGCATTGCCGCCGTATCCCGAGCCGTACGACCAGATCTCCCGAGTCTCGGGGAAGTGCACGATGTACTTGTTGTCAGCGTCGCACGGCCATGGCACGTCGGACTCGCCGGCGTCCAGGGGGGCGCCCACCGAGTGCAGGCACGGGACGAACTCGCCGTCGGTGCCGAGCACCTCGAGTGCGCCACGGCCCATACGGGTCATGATCCGCATCGACACGGCCACGTAGGCCGAGTCGGTGATCTCCACGCCGATGTGAGCGATGGACGAGCCGAGCGGACCCATGGAGAAGGGGACCACGTACATGGTCCGACCCTTCATGGATCCCTCGAACAGACCAGTCAGCACACCGCGCATCTCGGACGGATCGCGCCAGTTGTTGGTCGGGCCGGCATCAGCCTCGTCCGTCGAACAGATGTACGTCCTGTCCTCGACCCGGGCAACATCACCCGGGTCGGAGTGAGCCCAGTAGCTGTTGGGGCGCTTGGCCTCGGACAACTTGGTGAACGTGCCGTTGTCGACCAAGAGCTGACACAGCCGGTCGTACTCCTCGGCGGATCCGTCACACCAGACCACTTCGGCGGGCTGCGTGAGGGCGGCGACCTCGTCGACCCATGCGATCAACTTCTTGTGCTCGGTGGGGGGCATGGGGTGTGTTGTTCCTCCTCGGTTGACCGGCGACCCATCGGGTCGTCGTCCACGCTGCAGTGGTGCATCGTGGTAGCTCTCGGTACGGCTCGCTAATAGTAGTGGGATTGGACTGAGGACAATGCTAGGCAAGTCAGGTGCAAACACCCAATTCGGAGGAATCGCCAGAATCGGGCGGACGCGCTGACGAGTTCGCCCTGATCGAACGCCTCCGGGAGGGCTTCGAATCGGCCCGAGGCCCCTCGATCCGCCCCGGTGATCTTTGGATCGGCGACGACGCCGCCGCTGTGACCCTGCCTGATCCGGGCCAGGTGGTGCTCGCTACCGACTTAGTGGTCGATGGGGTTCACGTGGATGCCGCGCTCTGCACCCCCGAGGACATCGGGTGGAAGGCGCTGATGGTGACGGTCTCCGACCTGGGCGCCATGGGTGCC
>Ga0194055_10000367_pt1 | contig 35711 bp, 32 predicted proteins | sample SepL449m_MetaG_FD_155482 | JGI IMG/M metagenome (GOLD analysis project Ga0194055, IMG submission 155482) | Anoxic zone freshwater microbial communities from boreal shield lake in IISD Experimental Lakes Area, Ontario, Canada - Sep2016-L442-9m | ecosystem: Environmental > Aquatic > Freshwater >... | reverse complement strand
TTTGCGAGCCGCCCTGGCTGACGCATCGCTACGGGCACCTGCGATTCGTGCCCTGGCAACGTTTGACGATCCTGCAACATCCCCGGCAATCCTGGCTCTCTATTCCAAGTTGAACGACGCCGAAAAACGTGATGCCATTAACACGCTCGTCGCACGCCCCTCATCGGCGAACACATTGTTTGATGCGATCGAAAAGGAAACCGTGCCACGGACGGATGTGCATGCGTATCACGTCCAGCAACTGCTGGGATTCAAAGACGAAGCTCTATCGAAGCGGATCACGTCGGTCTGGGGTGAAATCCGGGCGACGGCCAAAGACAAACTGGAACTGATCGCAAAGCAAAAGGGGGTACTCACCCCCGCACGACTGAAGACCGCCGATCTGAGTAACGGTCGGCGACTCTATGCCAAGACCTGCTCTGCCTGCCACACTCTGTTCGGTGAAGGTGGAAAGATCGGCCCGGATATTACAGGTTCCAACCGCGCGAATCTGGACTATATCCTCGAAAACATCCTCGACCCGTCTGCCATCGTCGGGAAGGACTATCGGACAACGCTGGTCGCATTAACGGACGGACGAGTGATCACCGGCTTGATCCAGAAAGAAACCGATAGTGCGATTACGGTCCGCACGATCAACGACACGGTTGTCATTGCGAAGAGTGATATTGAGGAACGCAAACTGTCGGAGTTGTCGTTGATGCCCGAAGGGCAATTGAATCAACTGACACCGGATGAACAGCGCGACCTGATTGCTTACCTGGGACATCCAACTCAGGTGGCAATTCGCGGCCCGAAGTCTCCGATCGATCCGAAAACGGGCAAGGTTCCGGGTGCGATTGAGGGAGAAACGATGAAAATCGTCGGCAAGTCGGGTGGGAACGCGGTCAGTCAGGGGATGGGGGGATTTACCAAGGATCGCTGGTCCGGCAACGATCATCTCTGGTGGACCGGCGCCGGTCCTGGTGCGAATTTGGAACTCGAATTGGCAGTGGCCGCCGAAGGCTTGTATGACATGGAAGTCGTCCTGGGAATGGCTGTCGACTACGGCATCGTGCAGGTTCTACTCGACGGTGAACCCATTGGGGAACCGGTCGATTGTTATAATGCACCCGACGTAATCACCACTGGAGTCCTGACATTCGGCTCCCGTCAAATCACAAAAGGAACTCACAAACTCGGCTTCCGGATCATTGGAGCGAACCCGAAGGCGGTTAAAGGCTACATGGTCGGTATCGACTACGTCCGCCTGACACCGAAGTCAGCAGGCAAGTAGCTGGCGAGTCGTTACTCCCACCCGGTCGAACCGGGCGGAGAGCCAGAAGTGATTTTTCGCTCAAACATTTGGTCGCAAATGCGAATACTTGGCTACGTCTGGGCATTTCCTGTGACTCTACTGGGGTTCTCGCTCGCCATGCTGGCCGTTGCGACAGGAGGAGCAATTCGGCTGCGGGGAGGTGTGCTGGAAGCCTGGGGTGGTGCTGTGGGCTCGGTACTTCGAGGCAGCCGATATCATCGTGGCGGTGCAGCGATGACTCTCGGGCACGTTATCCTGGCTCGGGACTTGGACTGTCTGGAAAAAAGTCGCTCCCATGAGTTGGTGCATGTCCGCCAATTTGAGCAGTGGGGGCCGTTGCTGTTGCCCGCATATTGGTGCGTGGCGGTCTGGTTGTGTTATCGAGGCTATCATCCGTATCTCGATCATCCATTTGAACCGCCGGTGAATAACATCTGAAGCTCGAAACGGTCAACGTTATCGGCAGTGCTTGGCGGTTGCGAGAGTCTTCGACAAGGCCGAGCTTGAATACCAAGCCAATTTCAAGATCTCACGCCTGGTTGAAGACTCCAAGACCGTGGTACCTCATTTTGAATGAACGCATTGGCCCTACGGTCTTGCAAAGATCTCTTGTGTTTGGTCGTGAGTTTGACTCAACTGACATCACTGTGATGAGTGGCGGAGATTTTTCCGCCAGTTTGCTTTGGATGGAGTTTGACGAGTGTTTCCCTTTGATGCCTTTGAGAATGAGCGGCGGTTTCGGGCGGCGATGGACGCTGTAGAAATTGCGCGTCCCGTTCATTACTCATTATTCACGTTTGGCAATTCTGATCTCCCGTACTTCCTCGTTCTGTCAGGACTGGGTGAAGACACGACCGTCAGTATCACGAAGGGTGAGGTCAAAATCACTCGGCCGATGATCATTACCCCGGATAATGCCCAGCCAGAGTTTCAGAATTTTTTCGAAGATGATGATGATTATGGGTTAGCCCAGTTCATCCTTTCCCGGACCGCGTCGTTCTCAAACCTGAAATTGCAGAACCAGAGTGGTCCGAAGAAGATCGTCAGCGACAGTGTCGAAGAAGTGGTCGCCAAGTTGAATCGCCAATTGGATGACGAGGAAGAAGAGCATATCGCGATCCTGACCGCTCCCGCGCCCCTCGCGGGCTTCGCCATTTTGCGATACGCGTCCGAACGGATCATGCGGAGTGCTCCTGATAATATTCAGGAACTGCGCGAGCGAGGTTTTTTGCCGTAGTTTGCCGATTCGCCGCGATAGATCAGAAGATGACGAACCCTACGGCAGGACTGCAATGCGAGTGTGAATGATGTTCGTCGGCTACAGAATCAATACGCTCTGGATATTCAACCTGTGCATCCTTGGTACTGCAATCCAGGTTTACGGATCGGAGCCACTCGAAAAGTTGTTCTCGAAGGTGGGGCGGAATGATCGCGACGAAGTCTTGCGACTCGAACAACCCAATCAGAAAATAACGAATGCTGACTTAAAGAGCGTTGGCCAACTCGCGTCTCTGGAAATGCTCAACCTCGCCTTTTGTCGCAACATCACGGACGAAGGAGTAGAACATCTTCAGGAACTGCGACTTTTGAAGCACGTCAATCTTGGTGGATGCAAGCTCATCTCGGAATTGGGGCTGAAGTACCTGAGTAACGCGAAGGATCTGGAAGTCCTTAACCTGTCGGTCACGCAGGTTTCTGATGGTGGGCTCAAAGTGATTGCCACGTTTACGAAACTTCGGCAACTCGATCTCGACAATACCAACGTGACTGACGATGGCCTGGCAGAACTGCGGACTCTGACAGAAATCAATTATCTCCGCCTGGTAGATACGGCGGTGACCGATGTTGGAGTGAATCACCTGAAGACGCTGACCAGGCTTCGAACGCTCGTTCTCAATGGGACAGGTGTCAGTGACGAGGGATTAGCGGTGATTGCGGAAATGAAGAATCTCGAAAGACTGTCGCTGACAGGAACCTCCGTGACAAGCAAGGGGGTGACCTCGCTGGCGAATTCAAATCCCGGGTTGAAAGTGACTCGCCCGTGAACATGGCATTCGACGAACGGATGATGCGACGCGCGTTGGAACTGGCGCGCCGTGGACTGGGGTTTGTGGAACCGAATCCACCTGTTGGTGCCGTCATTGTCAACGAACAGGGAAACGTGATCGGTGAAGGCTGGCACCAGAAATATGGTGATCCGCATGCCGAGGTTCATGCTCTGGCGGCTGCAGGGACTGATGCAACAGGGGCAACTCTGTACGTGACGTTGGAGCCCTGCTCTCACTTCGGCAAAACGCCCCCCTGTTCGCGTGCCGTGATTCATGCGGGAATCCGCCGCGTTGTCATTGCCACTGCTGATCCCGCGAAACATGGCTTGGTGCGCGGTGTGGATGAACTGAAGTCCGCGGGGATCGACGTTGATGTAGGGGTTCTTGGAAACGAAGCTCGCCTGTTGATCGCGCCCTTCACACGATTAATGACAGTCGGCCTGCCGTGGATCCATCTCAAGTGGGCGATGACGCTGGACGGCAAGATCGCGACGGCCACGGGATCTTCTCAGTGGATTACGAAGCCCGCATCACGCGCGGTTGTGCATCAACTGCGAGCTCGGATGGACGCCATTGTCACAGGAATCGGTACTGTCCTGGCGGATGATCCCCAGTTGAACAGCCGGATTCCTGATGGTTCACCCCCGCGAATCGCCACTCGAATCGTACTCGATTCCCAGTGCCGACTACCGTTGGACTCCAAGCTGGTTCAGACGGCCAGCGAAGCGGCGGTGATTGTTTTCACGGTGGAATCGGCACCTGTGAGGCGAATTGAAGCACTCAAGCAGGCAGGCGTCGAAGTTCTGATTGTCGCAGCCACGTCCGATCAGCGACTGGACCTGATCGCCGTGATGCGCGAGTTAGGACGTCGGCGGATGACGAATGTGTTTGTTGAAGGGGGAAGTCGAATTCTTGGCAGCCTGTTTGATGAGCGACTCGTGAACGAAGTTCATGCGTTTATCGCACCAGTGCTTTCGGGGGGGCAAGATGCGCCAGGACCAATCGGCGGACGTGGGATCAACGTCATGGCAGATGCGCTTCGACTGGAGCAAACGGAGATCGAGGTGCTGGATGGCGATTTCTACGTTCATGGACTGGTACCAGCTTCGGCCTCGACAGAATGAGCCGTGCGATCGGCAGCAGGTCAAAAGTTCCTATAACTGCTCAAGACTCATTTGCCGAGAACGTGGACCCTCAATGAAAAAACCGAAGGGACGTCGAAACGTCCCTTCGGTCAAATTTCAGCATCGATCGATGAACTCATTACTGATTGCAGGCTGCAGGAGCGGCACAACCAGGCTGAGCACAGGGGTCGGTTGGGCAGCAGGTTTGAACGGGAACTCGACGGCAGACCGTACGAGGAACGCAACGAACCTTGGTTTCCGTGATCTGGCGGGGAACGCAGGTTGTCTTCGTCACCATGCGGGTCTCGCAAACCTGACGGCAGGTGGTGTAAGGAACCTGACGGGTCCGAACTTCCTGAGTCATCGTGCAGGTGGTGTAAGGAACCTTCTTGGTAATCGTTTCGCAGGTCCACGAGCAGGTCGTGTAGGGAACCTTCTTGGTGATCGTTTCGCAGGTCCACGAGCAGGTCGTGTAGGGAACCTTCTTGGTGATCGTTTCGCAGGTCCACGAGCAGGTCGTGTAAGGAACCTTCTTGGTGATGCACTGTTGTTCGTAGCGAACGCAGGTGTACGGAACTTGCTTCACACAGGTGACTGGAACTCGGCGGCAGACCGTGTACGGCTGCTGGCAGTGACGAACTTCCTGAACCATGCGGGTGCAGCAGACCGTTCGCATTTCCGTTCGAGGAACCCAGCGACGGCAGCAAACCGTACGGTAGGTCTGGCAGCAACCGGTGCTGGTGCAGTTATCGCTTCCGGTCGAGGTGCAACTCTTGGGGCAAACGGGGCAAGGGATCTGCTTCGTTTCGGTGACCCAATCACCTGTGCAAACTTCGACCTGGCGTGATTCAGTCACAGGCTTGCAGACCGTGTAGCAGACATCGCGATAACAGGTTTCGGTTTCGGTTTTGTAGCTGGTGCAGCAGACTTCGCGGCACTTGGTTTCGTAAATCGGCTTGCAGATCGTGCAGCAGACGTCGCGGTAGCAGGTCTGGTAGCAGGGCTTACGGACGGTGCAGCAGACGTCACGGTAGCAGGTCTGGTAGCAGGGCTTACGGACGGTGCAGCAGACGTCACGGTAGCAGGTCTGGAAGCAGGGCTTACGGACCGTACAGCAGACATCGCGATAGCAGGTCTGGTAGCAAGGCTTGCAGACGGTGTAGCACTCGTCCCGATAGCAGGTCTCGGTAACGTTACGGGTACAGGTGACAGGCACTTGCTCCGTACACTGTTCGTAGACCGTTCGGCAGCAGTTATAGGTCTGCTGTTCCCAGACGGTTTCACGAATCGCCTGGTAACGGGTACCGCAGCAGCGCTTGGCAGCGCAATAGGTACCGGACGGCGCACAGGCTGCGGTGGGGCAGCACTTCGCGCTGGCTGCTCCGCAGTAGAACGCTTCGACTCGTGATTCGCTGGCCATGGCGATGATTGCCGTGGCGAGGAACATCCAGGCTGTGTGTCTCATTGTTTCGATCCTTGTCCCAGTCAGAACGGCGAATTCAAGCTGTCAATCAGGTGTGTTTCGGCATCTGTGCGCGCAGAACTCGGTCCCTCATCCTTAGGGATCGGCCCGCAAACCCATCCTGCTTGAGCCAAAATGCGCATTTTCGCGCCGCGATCCCTCGCTCGCTCCTTCCAGGTCAACAACGGCCCCCCCAATCCCTCGCATCCCGTTGCAAAGGTCGCACTGAAATTTCATTGGGGAGGTGTTTCCAGATACGACATCGGCAGTCCGGCGACATGCACTTCGCAACAAACTCAATGAATTGGCGATCTACCGCAGCTTGCCCGTTGGTTATGACCGACAAAACAGGAATATCTTTCCGCGAAACGGTGGAAGCGGCAGATCTTGCCGAAACCTGAATCGATTGAGTTTGCCGCCTTCAGATCGCATCGTGAACTCTGCAGAGGTTCAACCGGTCACGTCGAGGATCGGCGTTTTTTGCCGATTCGTGCGTCTGCCGATGGGCTCGTCTCTCGAATGATTGTGTTGGAGCGTTTGAGCAAGGGGTCTAGGAAGGAACCGAGGCGCAGATGTTTCCTGACACGGTCGCGAAAGTTCTGGCGTTGTCGATCTCTGGCAGAATTCGCCTGAACTCGACATCACACGAAAAACTGCTCACGATGTTTCTTCGATTCAGAATTGTTTCACACGTGGAGAGATCGAATGAAATTCGCGATTTGCCAGGAGTTGTTTGAAGGGTGGGAGTGGGAACGCCAGTGCCAGGCGATGGCTTCCATCGGATACACGGGGATCGAACTGGCTCCTTTTACTCTTGCCAGCCGGATTGGTGATGTGAGCGCAGTACGACGCCAGGAATTGAAAAAGGTTGCGGAAGATCACGGACTGACAATTTGCGGGCTGCACTGGTTGCTGGCAAAGACAGAAGGATTTCATCTGACAACGGACGATACCGCTGTTAGGCGTGCCACATCTCAGTATGTCTGTGACCTGGCCAATGCCTGTGCCGATTTCGGCGGAACGATCATGGTGTTTGGATCTCCGGGTCAGCGGAATCTTCAGCCCGGTGTCACGCGTGAACGTGCGTATGCCAATGCCGCGGAAGTCTTCCGAGCAGCAATGCCTGTTCTGGCTGATCGCGGAGTCACCATTGCAATGGAACCTCTGACACCCAAAGAAACAGACTTTGTGAACTCATGTGCCGAGGCCGTTGAACTGATGCAGCTTGTGGATCATCCCAATTTCGCTTTGCATCAGGACGTGAAGGCCATGTTGAGTGAATCGATTCCAATCCCGCAATTGATCGCGCAGTACGCGACATGTACACGGCATTTTCACGTGAATGATGACAACTTGCTGGGTCCTGGCATGGGGCGAACCGACTATCACCCGATACTTCAGGCGCTTCGAGAGACTCGATACGACGGTTGGGTCTCGGTCGAGGTCTTTGACTATCGACCCGGCGCAGAGTTCATCGCGCGTGAGAGTCTGCAGTACATGCAACGAGTCCTGCGCGACCTTGATGCGAGTACTCCCTCATGACGCATCATGGTCAACTTCATTCATCGCGCGAGGTGCATCGAAGATGTCGATGATGTATCGCACGCTGGTGTGGCGAGTCATAAAAACCCTTGTTTTCAAGGGTTTTTGTGTTCATGTCAGACGCGATGAAGTTGGAACAAGACGATGATTCACTTGACCATCAACGCCGTTGCACATGAGAGAGGGTCGACGATGATGATCACGAATGCAGGTCATGAGTAGATGCAATGCAGCTGATCAACATCGATCACAAACGGTGTTCATCACGATGATGAACATCAGCATCTGCTGCGCGAGTTCATGCAAACTTTTACAAAACGTGATTTTTCTCTTCTTCATTGCATGGAATTGGCTTGAAGTATTTCATGAAATTCGTAGGATGACGCCCAGTTTGTTGTTGAGTGGTTTGGTGTACTCGCTGTCAAGTCAACGTCTTCGAATTGCTGCCGCGATTCAAGAAGCACCTGACAGACCCAAATCGGTCAACACGCGGCTTGTCAAGGTTGACAGGTCGAATGGATTCGGATGGTGATTGTCCTGCCGATTAGCTTAGCCCGGTGTGCCAACGGTAATGACAGTCACGCAGTTGTCTCTTGGAAGGAGATCTTGCAGTGGCAAAGAAGAAAGCAGCAGCAGTTAAGAAGGCCGTCAAGAAGGTCGCAAAGAAGGCCGTAGCGAAGAAGGCCCCAGCGAAGAAGGCCGCCAAGAAGGTTGCCAAGAAGAAGGCCCCGTCTACCCCAGCCTGAGGTCTGACCTGACGGTCTGACTCGATTGCTACAACGAAGGAAAGAGGCGAGTGGTTTACCACCCGCCTCTTTCCTTTCTTTGAGTTCTCGAATTTATTCTCAGCGACACGGATCTGCGCAAGTCCGTTGCTTGTGGCAGAAGTCAGGGTTCCACCGACGATGTCAAAACAGGTCGACGGAAAAGCTGCTGGCAGTGTAAATCTACGAGTCGGTTTCCGGGCCCGCGTCCAGCGCCTGCGTCATTTCCTTCTTGCCAGCGAAGTAGAAAACGACACCGAACGCACCGAGGATCAGTGCCGCAAATCGATAGGCGAGCGCCGTCAGCAAACCATTGGCCCCGGCACTCTTCAGTTCTTCAGGGGTACTTTGTGGATTCATCGCCAGTTGATGTTGTTCGTAGAAGTAGCCTACAGCACCTTCGAGCGTCCCAACACCGCCTGGCGTCAAAGGAATTGCGGCGATCGCCTCGGGCAATGGCAGTCCAACGAGATGGTCAATGTACCCGGGGATCGATTGCCCTTCGTGCAGTGCCGCCCCCCCTAGATAGAATGATGATAGAAAGCCGACGTGGCCCAGCAGGCTGAGTCCAGCGGCCAGCGCAATCACATGGCGACGCCCCTGGTAGAACGTGATGGAATTCAAAATATCCTGAACCACATGCCCGATCTTCGGCCAGGTCGTGATCCATTTCATCAGGCGCGAATGAGTAAATGCGGGGGCGAGCATCAGGATCAGCCCGATCAACCCTCCGACGGTTCCTCCCCAAAGCAGCCAGACGGCCCACTGCATCTGTGGGCCGAGCGGTACTGCAGGCGGGACAAGCGATGCGAGAGCCCCTGAAAGAAACAATGCCCACAGGCCAAGGATGCGGTCCAGGACAACAGTTGCTGTGGCTGAGGCACGTCGTTCACGATGGTCTTTCGCAAGCCAGACCGCCTTTACCACATCGCCTCCGGCTGCCCCTGGCCCGACGAAGTTACACGCTTCGCAAAACATCCCCAGGCGAAACGCATCCCACCATCTCAGTGGCAACCCGATTCCAGTGACCAGCAACCACCAGCGCGAAAACGTCAGACAGAGAGAAACAAATCGGACCAGCAGGACGGCACCAAACAACGACCAGTTGATCTTTCGCGAATTCAGATCCTTCAAGCCATCACGATTCAGCCAGATCAACGCCCCCAGAATCACGATCGCCAGAATCCATTTCAACCAACCGGCATTTTTTTTCAACCACGACATAAACAAGTCACCCAGGATGAAGAGGTCTGGTGCGGTTTCCCGCAGTTCACTGCCAGTTGCGATGCATTGACGTCAGTCACAGGCTGTCAGCAGTGTCAAACAGTGCTCGACACAAGTTGGCTTGCGACGTCGGATGGCTCGATACACGCCACGGCTGAATTTGGCAAGATCAGGCTTCGTTTGCAGGCTTCAGTTCGAAGATCGCTTCCACTTCCACCGCGATGTTCCCTGGTAGAGAACCCATCCCCACAGCGCTTCTTGCTCCCTTGCCGTTCGTTTCACCCCAGATTTCCACCATCAGGTTGCTGAATCCGTTGATGACCTGCGGATGGGTGCCAAAATCAGGAGTTGAGTTGACCATTCCCAGAGTCTTGACGAGCCGCTGAATTCGATCAAGGCTGCCGAGTTCCCTTCGTAGTGTCGCCAGCATCGTCAGCCCGACCTGGCGTGCCGCCTGGTGAGCATCGGCTTCATTCATTGTCGAGCCAACTTTTCCGGTGATCATCGTCCCATCGGTCCTCATCGGGCCGTGTCCTGAGACATAGGCCAGGTTCCCAGCGATGACAACAGGATGGTAAACGCCCCCCGGCTTGGGTGGTGGTGGAAATTCCAGATTCAATTCAGCAACGCGAGCTTCAGCACTCATGGCGATTCTTTCTGATCGACTTTCCGTGGAAGAATGGACGGTTCGCAGACAGGATATCGCCGACCTGAAGGATGTGAAACTCGACCGTGAGTCTTCATTCACTCAAGAACAATCCTCCAAAACGTGTTCGTCAAACAAGTAATTGACGATACCACCAAAGTCGTAGATCCGGTTTCGGCCGAGAATACGAGGGATCATGAGGATTGATAGGCTCGCATTTGCGATGAATTCACCGGTGACTTCCGTGCGCTCCGTATCCAACGAAATCTTGCACTGAGCGATAAGAAGATTGGACACCATAGACACGGAACTTCACTGCTCCGACAGGTTTCTGACCTCGGAATGACTCCCCCTAATTGCAAATTGACGTGAAGTGACGGAGAATCCGAGACCGTCTTGTCTCGTTGACCGATTCCTCGAAGGAGATCGCTTCATGCGTTATTTGCAATGTTCCCTCGTCGCCATGGTGGCATTGGCATTCGCCTGTTCCGCTGGTGCCGCCGAATTGTCGGACTTGATTGCTTCCGGTGCCGAGGTCAAGAAGGTGGCGGGTGACTGCAAGTTCACCGAGGGCCCTGCCTATTCCCCCAAAGGGTTCCTGCTGTTCAGTGATATCCCTAATTCGCGAATCGTCCGGGTTGATGCCGACGGCGCGATCACTGATTTTCTCAAACCCTCCGGTGCTGCAAATGGCCTGGTGTTTGATGCTGCAGGGAACTTGTATGCATGCCAGGGGGGAGCCCGCCGAATCGTGAAGATCGGTGCTCAGGATGGCAAGATCGAACCCCTCTGTGAATCGTTCGATGGCAAGCCGCTGAACAGTCCCAATGATCTGGCTCTTGATGGTCATGGTGGTCTGTATTTCACCGATCCTCGCTACGGCCAGGACATGAAAATTGACCAGACCTGCATGGGGGTCTACTACATTGACGCCGCAGGTAAGACCACGCGTGTGATTGATAACCGTGAACGACCCAATGGAGTTCTGGTGACGAATGATCACAAGACGCTGCTGGTCGCCGAACCGAACAAGCGTGAACTGTGGAGTTACCCGATTTCCGGTCCCGGTCAACTCGGTGCTGGCAAGTTGATCTTCACCGGCGATGCCTCACTCGATGGTGGCGGCCCCGACGGAATGGCTCTGGATGCTCAGGGACACATCTACGCGACTTACAAGAGCCTGGTGGTTCTCAAGGCAGATGGCGGATTGATCGGCCGAATTCCAGTTCCCGAACAACCTGCAAACTGCACGTTTGGTGGTCCAGACGGCAGGACACTCTATATCACGGCCCGGACGAGTTTGTATTCGTTGTCGATGAATGTTGCCGGAGCCGCTCTCTGCACAAACGGACCGAAGCCATCACCAGCGGTCCCACAAGTCTCGCATCAGTCGTTCCGCGGACCAGCGAGATTGGCACAGGGTGCCAAGGACGAGGCCGCTCCGAAAGAAATCAAGATTGAAGACCTGACCCTGAAGATCCCGGCCAGTTGGAAGCAGCAGCCGCCAGCCAACAAATTGCGATTGGCGCAGTTCCTGATCCCTCCTGCAGAAGGTGATGAACATCCAACGGAACTTGTTATTGCCTCGTTCCCTGGTGGTGGCGGCGGAATCGATGCCAATCTGAAACGCTGGACTGATCAGTTCGCGGCCGATGGTCGTAAGGTGAAGATCACCTCAGGGAAGTCACCTCAGGGAAACTATGTGGCCCACAACGTAACAGGGACCTACCTGTATTCCGCGGGTGGACCATTTGCAGGCGGTAAGAAAGAATTGCGACCTGACCATCGTTCGATCAGCGTGATCCTGACGATCGAAAACAAGGCCAACTACTTCATCCGACTGACGGGTACGGAAAAGGCCGTCAACGCCGCCGCAGATGCACTGCGCACTTCATTTGGCGGTAACGCGAAAGAAGAAAAGGATTACGAGATCTGAACCTTGGAGTCGGGGAGCGATGTGCTGCGAAGCTCTGTCGCTCCCCCGACTGAGAGCCGCCAATACGTGTTTTTTGGGTTCGATGAATCAGCCGGAACGCGCTAGCGTCCGGTTCTCACAGCGGGCTAGCGCCCAGCGGCTGATGGTCCAATTCGAAGACTCGTCGGGTGGCTGGGGCTGGACCGAAGGGAAGCCACGGTCTTCAGCCCCGGGGCTTCGCGAAGACGCTCCAGCCGGCCACCCCGTTGGTTTCGCCACTTATCGGACGAGCTACGGTACCTGTCACATCGCCTCTGCATACGGTGTTTGCCATGACGAATCGTCGCATCTGGCTGGTCGCGATGCTGCTTGCGGCGAGTCCGCTGTTTGCTCAGGACAACGACGATGAAGAACAGCCACCCGGTCTGCGTGCTCGATACACAGTCGGCGGGCTTTCTGTCGAACGGATCGACAGTGACATAGCGTTTCCCTGGGGAGATGCTGCTCCCGACGAACGGCTGCCACCTGGTAAATTCCACGCTCATTGGGCAGGTTCACTGCTGCTGCGAAGCGAAGAAAAGCACCAGTTCCATGCGTTCGCCCAGGGACATCTCAAATTGGTGGTGAATGGTCAGGTGGTTCTGGAAGGGGCAAGTGACGCTCCGCAGTGGATCAGCGGTCCCGAAACGGCGTTGCCGTTCGGTGATCAATCCTTTGAACTGACGTTTGAACGAACGGGGGACGCCGCACATCTGAAACTCTATTGGTCTTCCGGTGAGTTTCCGCTGGAGCCGGTTCCATACCACGTCTTGTTCCAGACAAAGCCATCGCCTGAACTGACGTTGATTGAACAAGGGCGTATCCAGTACGAAGTTTTTCGCTGTGGCAATTGTCATGCAGGGCCGAGCAAGGAAAACGCGATCACGAGTTCGACTCTGCCTGCACCTGCACTCAATCATGTCGGTCAAGAGACACACCGAGACTGGCTGATACGAAAGTTGACGCAGTCAGGTGACGCCATCTCTGATCCAGCGGCAGATCGCGGAAAGATGCCTCATTTCGGATTCGCCCTGGCCGATGCCGAGGCAATTGTCGCGGTACTCACGTCCAAGGCACTTCCGGTGGATTTGACTTCCTCGGCAAAGCTTAAAGACGCAGAGCAGGACAAGGATCGACAGGCTGGCAGCACGCTGATTCGATCTGTCGGATGTCTGGCGTGTCATCACTGGAACAAACTCGGTGAATCAACCCCGTTTGGAGGAGGTTCGCTGGATGACATAGGTCAGAAGCGGACAAACGACTGGGTCAATACCTGGCTGGCCAATCCTGCAAAGGTGAATGCACACCATCGGATGCCGATCGTGACGCTGACCGAAAAAGAGCGTATGCAGATCTCACTGGCTTTAACCGGAACAACGGCAGTCCCTGCAGTTGCTTCGACATCACCTGCCAGCGAGGCGGTGCTGGCAAGGGGGGCCAGCCTGATTGAGTCCGCACGATGTGCGTCCTGTCATACACTCCCCAAACTCAACATTGTCACACAGCATCTTCCGTCACTGATTGGCGCTAAGCTCGATTGGGAACGTGGCTGTCTTCAGAAGCCAGATCGCGCGAAGTCTCGTCCGTCGTTTCCCTCTGCAAACAGCAACGCATTGAAAGCCTATCTCTCCTCATGGACCGTGGCGCCAGTGCCGAGTACTACTCATGCGAATGCTTTTGACGGTCGTCGCATCCTGGAACGAAAGAACTGCATTGCCTGCCATGACCGTGATGAAACTCGCGGGATCGCCAGGTTTGCAGCCGAAATTGCGAAAACTGACGAATCCCTTTCTGGTCAGCATATGACGTTGATCCCACCACGGCTAAATGCGGTCGGTGATCGGATGCACGATGCCGGGCTGGCGGAGGCAATCCGGGGTGACCAGAAATCACCACGACTTAACTGGCTGCGAGTTCGCATGCCGAAGTTTGCACATTCCCCTCAGGAACAGCAGGGACTGCTTGCGTACCTGATCGGGCATGATCGAATCCCCGCCGCTGGCCCCGCGCAGAAGAGCCCAGTGCTTGCGAAGTCTGCAGACCCGCAGCGACTGCTCGCCGGGCGTGAATTGCTGGGTGGCAAGGGATTCAGTTGTGTCGCCTGCCATGCGGTGAAGGACTACACACCGAAAGTGACAGCGCTGGGGACTCGTGGTTCCAACCTGCACATGATTGGCCAGCGAATGCGCACGGAATACTACTTCCGGTGGACGCGGGCTCCGCTGCGAGTCATGCCGGGTGTTGAAATGCCAAATTATCAGCGTCCCCATGAATTCATCCTGCCGGGACAGCTTGATCAGCAACTGAGCGCGATCTGGGAAGCTCTCAATGACCCGAATTTGACCGCCCCATCAAATCCAGCTGTCGTCGAGCAGTTTTTTTCGGTGGGTGAACAAGACCAGCCACGCGTCGTGCGCGATGTTTTTACGACTCCCGGTGTCGCTGACGAGACTGTCGCTCGATCATTTGCGATCGGCCTGCCAGGTGGCCACTCGGTTCTGTTCGATCTTGAAAGTTGTTCGGTCCGCGGCTGGACATTGGGCGATTTTGCTCGCCAGCGCTGCGAGGGAAAGCGATGGTATTGGGATCTGGCAGGGACTGTCCTGGCGACTCGATTTGATCCTCGACCGGAAATCCTCCTCGTTCACTCGAAGTCGAACGAAGTGATTGCGCCGGAAACCGGATGGACCGTGACATGTCAACTGAAACGGGAAGAACGCGACTCCCATAGCGTCACACTCGTCTATGACCTGCGATTTCAGAAGGGGGAGACGACTCATCTGATCAGTGATATCACGGACTCCTTCAGCAGCGTCACGTCGAATGCAAGTGGTGGCTGGCAGCGCCAGATCACCATCAAGTCGGAAGATAATTGGTGGCCATGGCTGCGAAATGCCAATCCAGCAACGATCGTCGAACATGCTCGCATCACGACTAGCGGCATGAAGAATGAGGGAATTGCGTCGCTACCCGAGACCGCTGTTCGGTTCACTGCAGGCACCAGCAAGGATCTCGCCGTGGCGACAGTTCAGTATCAGACAACATTGCGCTGGCACAATCCCCGCATGAATCCCACAACACCTTCGATGAGTCGGGATGAGACGATCACATCGGTACCCGGATTTCGTGGTCACAGGCTGCCGCTGCCACGTTCGATCATGCCAACCGCACTCACATGGGACAGCCACAATCGCCTGGTCTTTTCATCCTTCAAAGGTCACATCTACCGGTTAGATCCGTCGCAGAGTGGTGAAGTTCCGCTGACTGCCATTGATGAGGGATTAGCGGCGCCGTATGGGATCATCGAAGTTCCTGTGGATCCTGATAACCCTGCTGAAAAAGCCGCGCTGTTGATCGCACACAAACCGGAGCTGCTGCGACTGAGTCTGGATTCAACGGGGCGAGTGATCGGGCGCAAAGTCTTCGCGAGCGGTTGGGGGGTGACGGATGACTATCACGACTGGGCCTGCGGAATCGTCCGCGATTCTCGCGGAGATCTGTTTATCGGGCTTGGAAGCGATTACACCTTCAAGAATCGCCCGATCACGCGATCTCGCTGGCGAGGCGACATTCTCAAGATCGATCCTCAAGGCAAGATTGAATCGATTGCGCGTGGTCTGCGATACCCGACCGGGCTGACGATCGATGATCAGGACCGACTGTTTTGTACCGATCAGCAGGGGGTGCAGAATACATTTAACGAGTTGAACTTCATTCAGGCCGGGCATCGCTATGGAGTCCCCAGCCGACACGAACCTGAACCGAATGCGGCAGCAGATCGCCCTGCGATTCAGATCCCACATCCCTGGACTCGCAGTGTCAACGGCGTTGTCTGGGTTCCGAAATCCGGCAATGCGGGTCTGGCTCCGATCTCGGGCCACTTCCTTGCAGCAGAGATCAACAACCATGTGTTGATTCGAATGACCCTGCAAACGGTGGGAAAAGTTGTCCAGGGAGCTGTCTATCCGTTCAGTCGACCTGCAAAGGAAGGGGATCTGTCGAACTTCGTCGGGCCACTCTGCATCGGGATCAGTCCTCAAGGTGACGTCTATGTCGGCGGTCTGCAGGATGGAGGTTGGGCTGGCGGCCTGAATGTCGGTGAGATCGTGGCACTGACTCCATCGGGTTCGTTTCCAAACGGCATACGGGAAATCCGGGCGACCCGTCAGGGATTTGACATCGAATTCTTCCATCCCGTCGATCCGGTGCTGGCCGTGCAATCGAACCACTTCAAGATTTCGGGATATACCCGAGTCTGGAAAGGGGATTATGCGACTCCTGATTCCAGTCACCATACGGCCGAGGTTCAATCTGCTGTGATCAGCCCCGATGGGCAGACGGTCGCTTTGACAGTCGCGGGGCGTCGTCAGGGATTCGTCTACGATATTTCGGTTGGAGAAATCGGGACAGAATCCCAGCGCTTGTTATGGCCTGCCATCGGCCACTTCACACTTCACAAGATCCCCGAATGACCTCGCCAAACAGGACGTTGATCATATGCCAAAACCATCTCCTCGAATCATTCTGATTACTGGTGCTACACGCGGATGCGGTCGTTCGATGGTTGATCGATTTGTTGAGACGGGACAGACCGTGATCGGGTGTGGACGTTCGGAAGAACACCTGCAGGAATTAAGGCGTCAGTACGGTGCACCCCATCGTTTCGACCAGGTTGATGTTGCTGACGATGTTCAGGTTGCAGCATGGGCTCAATCTGTCCTGTCCGCCGGGATCGTGCCCGATCTTGTCTTGAACAATGCCGCGATCATGAATCCGACGGCTCCGCTTTGGAAAATCTCCGCTGCCGATTTTCAGCGTATTATGAATGTGAACGTGATCGGCACGGCAAACGTCATTCGACACTTTGTCCCGGCCATGATCCAGATGGGACGCGGTGTGATCGTCAACTTCAGTTCCGGGTGGGGCCGCAGCACATCGCCTGAGGTCGCGCCGTATTGTGCAACCAAGTACGCGATTGAAGGCCTGACACTGGCTCTGGCTCAGGAACTTCCCTTTGGAATGGCAGCAATCCCGCTGAACCCCGGAATTATCAACACGGAAATGCTGCAGCTCTGCTGGGCCGATGGCGCAAACAGTTATCCCACGCCCGACCGATGGAGCCGGGTCGCGGTTCCGTTCTTGTTGTCGTTGGGTCCAAAAGATAACGGCGAGTCGCTCAGCGTTCCGCTGTAGCTGGCTGCGAGCTAACCGAGATGACACAATTGTGAGAAATTTGCTGGAATTTCAGGGTGAAAATCGCATGTAAGACTATGGTGATGGCGTTGGCGGAATAGAAACGCGATGTGTTGAAGACATGGCCAATTGAATCGAACTCTGGTCGACTCGTATCACGGCCACCGGTTCCGTTCCCTCAAAGGGTCCAATCTGGCGATTACAGTCAAATCGCCAAAAGAATAAGCAGTGACCGAATCGATTCAGCAATTCGGCCGATGTACTCTTGAGATTCATTTTTCACATTGGAAATGGCAATTGGCGACTCGACTCATCGGCATGAACGGGAACAATGATTCCAGGCACCCGGGTGTCTCGTCTGGCGAAAAGAACGTGTAAGTAGTCAGGATGCTTACGAAACGTCAGCGACTTTGTCAGTCTGATCGCCGAAACTAAAACGGAGCCTGTGCATGGACTCGAGGCTTCTCTTGAGTAATGCGCCACTCATCTGCGTTTAGCCTCGTGCTTCTCCGCATAATGCCACGCGGCCGAATTGTGTTGGCGTTTCCGCTGTGTCCTGAGGGATCGCTACGGTGGCAATATGATCAAAAAAACTCAGGTAGTTGTGTTTTTGTTTGACTTGTGTATCTGTGGTGAATACCATCTTACTGGTAGTGTCTTGTTTCGGGTGTTTGAAAAAATACATTCTTTATTGCGAGTTTGCTGCAAATCAGCGATAGGCACGCAGTTCGTAACGCATCGGAAACACGACTCCACACACAAAGTCAGAAGCCGGAAAAAATGACGCGCCCTTGACTTGCTTTGAGTATAAGGATGCCTTCCATGGATCGTCGCGATTTCATCCGTCAATCACTGGCCGTGGCAGCCCTCCCTGTTGGCTTGGGGGCGCAAGTTCTGGCAGCAGCAGCCCCACCCGGACCCCAGGCAGCTGTCGCAGCTGCCAACGTGCCTCTAATTTCGGTGGATCGTCTTCATCGACTCCCAAGGCTTCCTGGCCAACTGCAGGCGGTGTGTTTTTCGCCAGACGGCAATCAGCTCGCTGTCGCTTGCGCTGTCCCTGAAAAGCTTGGGATTACGGTCGATCTGTTTGACCTCGAAGGCGGCAAGGATTATCGCCGTCTGGGCGTGTTCTCCAACGAGCGGTCAGCGTTTTCGGTTTCGTGGGACCCTGCCGGGCAGCGCCTGGCTCTGTCAACTTTCGGTAATGATAAGACTGCCGCGAAGCCATTCGAAACTCGCGTGCGAATTCTTGACGTCACGTCCGGTCAGATACTGACTGACGGAATTCTGCTCGCGGAACGCAATCCACTCGACAAAAAAGGAGTTAGGACGCCAGTTGCATGGCTGGACGACAATAGTCTTCTTGCGACTCAGGAAGGCAGCCACAGCCTCTACAAGATTGGCCTGAATGACGGGAATAACCTGAAATTGATTTCGGTTTACCAGCACCCCAGGCCAGCGCCGGAAACGACTGTCTACAGTCTGGCTCCCGTCTCTTTAGGGCGCGGTTTCGCAGGAGCAGTGTATATCCAGCATACCCCGCCGAAGTTAATTCAAGAGAAGTCGCCAGAGCGGATCCGCGCTGCGGTTACCGCGTTTGAAAAAGGTCCCCGTGAGTATAAGCCTCTACTGGTTACTTGCGATCCAGCAGGTAATACCAAGCTTGAGGAACTGCGGCCAATTACGACTGCAGGTGATGCGTTGTTCCATTCTGTCTTCGTTGCAGCGAGGGGATATCTCGTCAGCTACGTTGCCGCTCAAGGCACCAAATCCGAATCATGGATTGCTGAGTTCATTCGAAAGGATGACGGCACGACTCTTGCCCGAGTGCCGGCCAAGTCTGAATATGCGGCCGCTGGGTTTGATATTTGTCGGCGTTTCATGCGATGCATCAGTCCGAGTGCAAATCGTGTGGCGCTGTTTGAGATTGATGGAAAACAGCCTGATCAGGACGACGAACCCTTGCTCCGAAATTCCGCAGAGCCATTCGGGCGAATCGTCGTTGGCAACCTGCCATCGCTTTAGGCTTACGAATCGACAAATCGCGGTCACACGATCAAATCATTTCAAGATGATCCTCAGTGGTAAGCCACTGCGAAGCCCTTTTTCTTCATGCACTCAAATGCCATATGTGACTCATTAAGGAGTTGTTCTGATGGTGCCAAAGACTCTCGATGCTGACGATGGATTTCGCCGCTTGCTGAACACACTGATGGACGGTGAAAACCACAATATCCGCCCGACCTCTCGACGGCTCGCCATCCAGGCCATGCTCGCTGCTGCCAGCCTGAACGTCTTCGTCAGCCCCGTTGTGGCTGATTGCGCGTCAATTGATACATGCGGATTCACAAATACAAAGTGTGACACGGCAAACTCGTGCGATCCTAATACGTGTACGACGAATGAATGCGTCGACAAGAACACATGCGCAACGAGCAATGAATGCACAACGAAGAACACTTGTACGAAGAACACCTGCGCTGCAAATGACGTTTGCTTGACAGACAACACTTGCAAGACTCAGGATCTGTGTGACGGTAACTCATGCACAACCAAGGATACTTGCGATAAGGATATCTGCAAAACAACGGATTCCTGCACTCAAGCTAACACCTGCAAAACTGGAGATTTGTGCAGAAACGACAACAAGTGCTCGACATCCGACACTTGCAATCCTCTGGATCATTGTGGAACCGGGAATATTTGCAGCACTAATACGTGCGCCGCGAAAAACGTTTGCGATACGTTTGACTCATGTGGAACTAATGTCTGCGAGACGACGAACTATTGTACAACTGGGGAAGACTTCTGCAGGACACTAGGCAAGTGCAATACGGATACAGCATACAATAAGGGGTGTCGCGTTGGCGATGTGACGTAAACAGTGTTGTGAGGTTATTCGAAGATTACCCGACGGTGCTTCCGAGCTCTAGGTATGCAAAACGGGCGAGCATCAGTGTTGCTTACGCCCCGTCCCTGGCCGTAAATGGAAAACAACGTGAGTATCGCTCTGACATTGCCCGTTCTTGGCGGAAGTGGTTGTGAGACCGGTGGATGCAGCGCAGGAGGGGGGTGCGGGACCAATGGCACCCAACTCCGCCAGAGTCAAACTGTCGATTCGCTGGTCGAAGTCCCGTTTCAGGCAAGGCGACTCGACCTAAGTGCTGCTCCTACCGAGGGGTCGTTTGTGCGGTCTATTGACCTGGACTTGACCGTGGAGTGCAATCTGCGATGCACTTACTGTTTCAAGGAAAAGTGGAACGAGCACATGGAGGAAAGTGTCGCTTTCGACACAATGGTCTGGCTGTTGCATGCCTCTGGCCCCGTTCGAGATATACGCGTCAATTTCATGGGTGGTGAACCGCTCATTCGGTTTCGTTTGATTAAGAAATTGGTTCCATTCGCCAAGCGCCGCGCAGCCCAGATGGGAAAATCAATCCATTTTGGCATGACGACCAACGGAACCTTGGTGACCGAGGAGGTCGTTGAGTTCTGGAGAAGTTGGGGGATGGGCTTTCACACGTCCATCGACGGAACTCCCGATGTCCAAGACAAGAACAGACCGACGACCAGCGGTCGCGGATCGTCGCATTTGGTTGCCAAGGCCGTGCCCAAAATCCTGGCTTACCGCCCGGGAACCTGCGCTCGTAGCACGGTTACTCCCGAAAGTGCCTCAACGCTCGTCGACTCGTACCACTACTTTCGATCATTGGGTTACTTCGATATCGCTTTTGTTCCTGGAGGGCCGTCTCACTGGGATGCCGAAAAGATCGCCGTGTTTGAAGAGCAGTTTTCCAAGGTTGCTGATCTTGCTGCAGATGAGATGCGCAGTGGAACGTATATCCGCCTGAAGGGATTAACCGATTTTGTAGAGGGAGTTCGACGCGGGCGCTCGCCGGTCGCGTGCGGGGCCGGGCGAGCATTGCTGCTGATCGACATCCACGGAGATATCTGGCCATGTCACCGCTGGAACAAGGGGCTTCAGGATTCTTGGCGGATAGGAAGTATCTATCAACAATTTAACGAAGCACGTCGTGCGATCCTCGACGTTGCGGATCAGACGGCGCTTTTGGAACAGGACTGCCCCAAATGCGTTGCCAATCAGATGTGCTCTGGAGGTTGCCCTGCTGAGAATCTGGAAGAGACCGGTAGTGTCTACCGTCGACACTGGAACGCGTGCGAATTGACACGGGCCACGGCGCGTGTAGCCGGCCGCGTACATCAAGAACTGGTAGCCGAGAATAACGCGACGTACACTGAAGGCTATATGAATGCTGACACTTAACTCGGGCGCGGAAGAGACTGCGTGGAAGTCGGACCTGGAAAATCTGGGCCTGATTGTGCTGGATCTGTCGGAAGATCGACGCTTGGTTGTCGACGCGGTGCATCCGTGGAATGCGGCGGTTGTGGCAGAACGGCAACCAGATGTCGCTGCCGTAATACACGCGGGACGTCACCCGGACCGGATGCCCGTTCACCGTTGTCAGATCGATTACGTGGGGCCGTGGCCGCCCTCCGAGCAAGCAATGCGCTCTATTAATCTCGTCGCCGAAAGTTACGGGCCGCGGAGAACCAGTCTGAACGTTTACTTCACTAATCCCGAAGTGGATCTGGTGGGTGGGCTGACTCAATTCGCCGGGCAAACGAATCGATGTGCGGCGATCTTCGTCGGAAAGATCCCCGAACTGTCCGAGGGAGATATTTCATCCCTGATTCGGCGCGGCGCGAGCGTTCGATATGCATCGGGGTATCCGATCGGATCAAATACCGATATTCAAGCTATCCGATTAATGAGCGAGAGGGGCTTGCGAATTCCGATCGTGTTCTATCTGCATCGCGGCAACATGGGAACCGCGCTCGATGACGCCCAGCAAATGCTGGATATAACTTATCAGGGCGGCGTTTCATTCGTTCCGGCCACCTCGCATCCGCAGTTTAACCCGTCAAATGGATTGGAACTTCCCAGTGGCGTCGAGTTTTCCGAGTTCCTCGTGAAGGCGTATCGCCAGTTTCCACACTTCGACGATGTTTTCGAACCGATCACATCATTTACCGAACGCCTAAGTAAGGGAGTCTGGTCGCCGGAATTCAACCACTACCTGCCCGTGCGATACCGAATTGACGAGGACGGTTTGACCCACCAATACCGATGTCTTCCATGGAGGGGAGTGCAGTCACACATCCCGCCATCCAGCGAACAAGCACCTGTTGCTTCGCTAAGTTCCGCCTGTGCCAAGTGCCGTTGGTTCAAAACATGCGGAGGTTGTGATGCAACGGCGGAGACCATTTTTGACCTGCACTGCCATCATAATATGCTGTTTCTTGAGTTCTTTACGCGGCAGATGCACGAAAACCTCTGTTATTCCAAACAGGACGGTTAGCCGATGACTTCGTACCTGAGAAATGCGTTCCTGTTAATTCTTGTTTGTACAGACCATGCTCGGGCGACAGAGAACAATATCGGTGCGATCATTGACAATTGCCTGAGGAACAGTGATCTCGTCCATTCGTGCCGACTGAAAGGGAAAGTGACTCACGGGGTTGTTGCGGAAGCGAGCCTGTGGGAGTCGCCTGGTCGCCATCAGCCATTGGCGATCATTATGGAAGACCATTCGGAAAGTTACTTCTTCGAAGACCGGCTGGACATGGCCCATGGTCGTGCACTGTTAACGGGTACCAGTGGGAATTGTGATAAAGCTCCAGAAGAGGCATATGTTTGGCAATGTCCGTTGGGTGTCCATTTGGATAAGCTGTCGCAGGTATCCCTGCGAATCGACAGAATATGGGATGAAATCGTTTCTGCGGTCCGTCCTGCCTTCGCTGGTTTCGACATCTTAAAAATGCTGGCGACACACCCCGATACAAGAATGCGATCCGACGGTCGTTCGATTGTGCTGGAAATTCCCCTCGAATCACTCGCGGAGTTTTCTGAACTGGGAGCCCGTGTTTGGATAGACCCAGATCGCGATTATACGCTCTCGGGTATTGATCTCTACACAAATTGCCTAGGTAAGGAAGTCCTGTGTAGTCGAACGGACATCCAGCGAGAACACCGTGAAGGACTCTGGGTGGTCAATCGAATGGATACGTGGAATCGCATCGAGATCCCCGTTCCCGTAACTCAGCAAACACGGACGCGTACAAGCCGTCTCGACATTGACTGGGGGACATCAACGGTGAATAGACACCTGTCGCAGTAACTCATTGCATTGACAACGTGTGATTCCACGGAACTCAACCGCGCGGACGTTGGAAACGGCTGGGTGAAGATCTCTTATAAACCGCGGCAGATTCCAGTACAGATTGGTTATCGTGGTTGGCTGCTTATTGCCAACGCACTTGTGATCTGTGGATTCCTTTTGACATACTGCATGTGGCCAACAAGATCAAATGAGGTCTCAGTACCCCAGCACGGTCCAGAGAATTCTGGTGAATGAAATTTCGTGCACGATAAGACCCCACGAATCTCCGGTCCGTTTTCCTTGACTACGGTAACTGCATCAGCAATGCATACTTGAAGTCACTTTGGTTTGCAGGGTACGACCGCGATCATTCACGACGGCATCAGGACGCAATAATTCCCGTGACAATTCGGGCGACTGCTTTTCCGAAGACTTCGAAGCAGTGGCATGCCACTCGTACTTCACCTCGGCAAGGAAAAACTGCTTCATCGCGATGCGATCTGGCGCGGTGACAGTACCGTGCGAAATCCACAATGAAAGGTACCCGACAGGATGTCGCCTTTCATTCGTGCTGAAACACGGTACCCCGTGCAATAGTCATCGCTGCACATGAACGATCCGCCACGCTGAACTCGCTTGGGAACAAGAGGCTCATTCGGATCCAGGCTGTCTGAGGGACCTTGAGGGTTTCGCTTTCGGCTGTTGGAATAGTAGTCTGGGCGATACCAGTCTTGACACCATTCCCATACGTTTCCAGACATATCGTATAAACCATAGCCATTGGCCGGAAAGGATTTCACCGGCGCTGTCCCTTCAAATCCATCCTTTACGTCGTGGGTTTCCGGAAAAACCCCCTGCCACGTATTGTGGTGCCATTGAGCATCTGGATTTCGATCGTTGCCCCAGGGATATTCCTTATCACTCAATCCCCCGCGAGCGGCATACTCCCATTCGGCCTCCGTCGGCAGTCGATGTCCCGCCCATTTGCAATACGCCTGAGCATCCTCCCACGAGACGTGAATCACCGGGTGATTCAGTTTGTCGTCGATGGATGAATTCGGCCCGAGGGGATGACGCCAGTCAGCCCCGGGTTCGTACTTCCAGACCTGATATGGCCAGTTGGCAAAATCCTTTCGCAACGTCCGCATGTCGAACTTGGGATTAAAGCAGATCGATCCGGGAACCAGCATGGCGTCGTCGATGGGTGTACCAGCAGGGACCTGCGCTTCAATCTCTTCCCGCTTCGGTGCCCGTTCGGCGACCGTCTTGTAGCCCGTTTCGGTGACGAATTTCAGGAACTGTCCGTTGGTGACTTCCGTTTCGTCCATCCAGAAGCCGTCGAGAGTGACCGCATGCACCGGACGTTCGTCTTTATGCGGACTTTTCTCGTTTCCCATCTGGAATGTCCCACCGGGAATCCACGTCATTCCCGGTGGAAGCTCACCTGGGGCAGTTGTGATGACCGGGGGTGATGCGGCATCGTCCGATTCAGTGACGTTGGGCAAAGAAGTCGCTTTCTTAACCTCCGGCGTCGTTTTCGACGCAGGGACGGGTGCAAAGGCTGCGTAGCCGAGTAAACCTACCGAAGCGAGGACAATCCCAATCATGATCCAGTAGCGAGCCATCTGCGAATCCTCGATCCAAACTTTCCCATCTGTCAGTTTGTTCAGGCTACCATTGCATGGGGGGCGGATGCAAACCCTGGAGGAATTGCGAAAATAAGTGTGATCCGATTCCCTTCAATCAATCTCCGTCGAGTTCATCCCGGTAGAACCGGGCAGTTGCACTATGCGGGTGGTTAGACTTGCAGCGTCGTGGAAACGTGCAATACGTGTCCGACAATCGGGTAGTGGGGTCCGCATAGGTGCGTCCATCGCCAGAACCCGACGATAATTGGCGGCTGGATTCTGGAGAGACCGCATGGCCGCAATCCCAAAGAGTCGAAGTGCGACATTTCACTCCCGGAGATTTATGGCCCATGATCTCACACCAGTTACTGGTGAGACGTGGTTACCCACGGTCAGACAGCGTGGCTTGGCCATGACAGAACGTCTAATGGATTCGCGAATCGCAGCGTCAAGCGTAAAGCAGTGTTACGAACGCCGTTGATTCCACAGCAGATCTGCCGCTCTTGATTGTTCGAACTCTTCAACGCGGATCGAAAACTGAATCATTTTAGCAACCGATTCGGCGCCGACTTTCGTCATCAGTCGACGTTTACGATCTTCGAGAGTTCTCAGGGGGATACCGATCTCAAAGGCGATTTCTTTGTTCAGTTTCCCGGCAGCGACAAGTTTCAGGATCTGGCGTTCATCCTCGCCCAATGATTCGCTGATCTGCAGCACGCGATCACGTTCGGCCTTCTGTTCCAGCAAGCTTTCACTCAGGCTCAAGGCCTTGGTAATCGCTTCGCAAATTTTGTGAGGCGGGGCGGTCTTTTCCAGAAATGTGACTGCACCCGATCTTTCAGGAAAATTAAGTTCCAGATTGATCCGTCCATATGTAAAACTCCCGCTCCTGATCCAATGACACAGGCTTTGCCGCAGATTTCCACGCGTCTGCTTCCGGCAGGGGAATGTCACCCCAGATCACGGACAGTACTATCTTTTCCGGCTTTTGAGGAAACGTCATTCGTAAGCTCTCCTGCCGAGCGACTGACATGGCGAAGTCGTTCCACGTTGAGTGGTTGACGTCTTCGGAAATCTTCTCAAGGAACTCTGTCTCGCGGTGGCCGACAAAACGCTGCCACGTCGACTGAGATCGCCAGTCGGGTGAATTCCAAACGCGATGTGTTCCGTCCGGGTAGAACAGGTCTGCTCGCAATCGATGATTTCTGGAATCAGGGATCGGTGCAAACAAATTCCAAGTCCCCTGCCACAGCCCAGTCGTATCCATGAGAGGTTCGATCAGGTTGCGAACCGCGCCTGGTGTACAAGGCAGCGTGTCGAGAGCAAACACAACGACAATCACGGCCGCAAGAGCGTCAATCATTCGTCGGCGAAAGTTCTGCTCGTTTGGGGACGGCATGCCAGTGAACTCGTGAACAGGAGTGATCGAGAACAGCCACCCATTCTATCCGACGTAGATCTGGCAGCGCAAGTCTGTTTTGCCTGTTCCCACAGGGCAAATGCTTTTTTCAAACGGAGTCAGACTGATTGGGATCCATCTCCGTCTGATTCGTCCGTGACCTCAATGAGTTCCGTGTCCGAGTCGTTCATGGACGGTAAGAGAAAAGTGTTCGACGCGGGCATGGAACAGTGCGGCTACCCCAGGCGCTGTCGAGCAGATAATATTTGTGCAAACACTCGTCTGGCTCCCGGAGATTTCGTAAATGCCAAAGTACCTCGTGATTCTATTGATGGGCCTCATGGCGACTCCACTGCTGGCCGATGACGCAGATTTGCTGATAGCTGATTTCGAAGGGGAGACGTATGGCGCCTGGAAGGTTACAGGGGACGCTTTTGGTCCGGGCCGGCACGCGGAACCTTGCCCAACCAAATGGCGGTTGAGGGATTCGAAGGGAAGAAACTGGTGAACTCGTTCTTCAACGGGGATCGAACAACAGGAACGCTCACTTCTCCGGAATTCAAGATCGATCGAAGGTTTATCAACTTTCTGATTGGCGGCGGCAAACACGATGGCCAGACCTGTATCAATCTGATTGTTGAAGGGAAAATCGTTCGCACCGCGACGGGGCCAAATGATCGACCAAGAGGAACCGAGCGTCTGGACTGGCAGGCCTGGGATGTCTCTGCCTGGAACGGAAAAGCAGCAACCCTTCAGATTGTCGATCTGGCAACCAGTGGCTGGGGACACATCAATGTGGATCAGATCGTGCAAAGCAACTCGCGCCGAGGCTCTCATCTCGTTCAGGTTGAAGTCCTCGTGAATGTTCGCTGATCATCGGTTGGCTACTGCTCCCAGAGCGGACTGTCAGCACATCCCTTCCACTTCGTCTTGACCGATCTGCGTGCGGCCGATAACGTTCCGCCGCCGCGTGGATTCGGTGGGGAATGCTGCTGCGCGGAATATCCGTCTGGCTGGGGCAGGGACGCCAATGCCTGGGTTTCAAGTCCATATTACTGTCAGTACCGCTGCCGGCATCGCGTATGCCGCGTGGGGATGGACTCAGTACGACCTGCCATTCGGAACGTGTGCACTCTCCGGGGGACTTTGTTCCATCGCCGGGATCATGCCCGATCTCGATAGTGACAGCGGAGTTCCTTCGCGGGAAACGATCGGTTTTGCCGCCGCAGTGATCCCGATGCTCGTCTTCAGCCGCCTGCAGGTCCACGGACTCAGCATTGAGCAGATGGTCCTGTTCGGTGCTCCCATGTATCTACTGATCCGTTTCGGACTGGGGACGGTTTTCAAGTCTGCCAACGTCCATCGCGGAATGTTTCATAGTATTCCGGCCGCCGTGATTGCGGGGCTGATCGGGTATCTCGTCTGTGATTCGGGCGTGCACCTCGTCCACAATTACAAAGCGATCGCCGTCGGACTCGGTTACCTGATCCATCTGGTACTCGATGAAATCTGGAGCGTCGATCTGTCGAGGGGAACGCCACATCTGAAAAAGTCATCGGGGACGGCACTGAAGTTTGTCGGCGACAATGCCACTTCGACGCTGATGACCTATTGCATCCTGAGTTTGCTGCTGATGTTTGTTGCCAATGAAGAGTCACAGCCGCCGACTCCGACGGCGTTTGCTCGTCGACATATCGATAATACGCTCCAGCCGACACGCGGTCCCGAGCGGACTGCTGTCGCACCGAATAAGTCTTCGTCCCAAGGTTGGCAAGGTCCCAAAACAACGTCGCGGCGAACGCGAATGGACGATCCCTGGCAATAATTGAACTGCGTCGCCTGGTGACGCTGATTTCTGAAGGAATTGAACGATGACACCCTATGACGGTGTAATGGCAGTCATTGTGCTGTTTACGGTGATCCATGGTTACTTCCGTGGAGCGGCGTGGCAGACGGCACCGATCATTTCGCTCGTCCTCGGCTATATGATCGCAATGCCGATGTCAGTCACGATGGCTCACTATTTTGGTCCACCGCCGCTGAACCGTTTGTTTGCGCTGGTCACGATCTATCTGCTGGTCGCGATCACGGTCTACCTGATGGTGCGATCGTTCCGCGAAGGAGTCGACAAGGCGAAGCTGACGGAAGTTGACCGCCAACTGGGCGCCGTGCTGGGCGGGGTGAAGGGTGTTCTACTCACGTTGGTTGCCACATGTGCCCTGCTGATTTACATCCCACCGATGCGCGAAATCATCCTGAAGTCCGAAAGCAGTTCGATTGCGGCAAAGATCATCTCGCAGATCTACCCGATCCTTCCCAAGGCAATGCACACACTGCTTGATCCTTATTTGAAGAAGCTGGAAGGTCAGTTGCCCATCGATGAAACCGGCGGTGACGGTTTTCAATCCAGCGGCCCGGTGGCCCCTCGCACGAATCCTCAACCACCAGAGTCATCCGGCGACACGCAATTCCACTTGGACCCGACTGCTGCGATACCGGACATCATTCCGAATGCACCGCGGGCACGTCGAGCCCCCTTGCGGTCGTCGCCCGAACCCCTGGAACCAGCCAGTCCGGCACCCCGTCGTCGTCCGGTTGTGAAATCGGCCCAGGAAGACGACCCGTTTGAAGCGGCTGATCCTGATCGAGCCGTCAGCTCGCCTCGCTGAATTAGAAACTCGGCCGAAGCCCGCATCCGCCGGGCTCGCCCGACTCGTCCCAGCGGGATCACAAGTGACCTGCTACTCCTCCAGTGAATTGTCGCATCCTGCCTCCACCCGGCTTGACCGGGTGGAAGCAACGGCTTCCCAATCACCGCTCTCTTTCCTCGCTCGTGCTTCCATCAGCAGTTCAAGAGCATGGCTGGTTGATTTGTCCACAGCCAACCTCGTTGGCCGGCTCTGGCGCGCCTCAACAGATTGCCGCAGTTAGACGCCAGCCTACCCGTCCCCCCCTCGGATCGTGTACGTTACGCAGGCGAAACTGTTGGTACGTCCGTTCAAAAGGGAACATCGTGGCCCGACGATACATTATGACCGTGTTGGCGGCCAATCGAGTTGGCATCCTGGCGGCTCTGTCCAATGCACTGGACGAGCTTGGCGGAAATATGCTCGATGTCAGCCAGGCCGTAATCCAGGAATTCTTCACGATGATTCTGGCGGCTGAATTTCCCGAGGAACGTGATCCCGAAGTGATTGTCGATCACATCCGTGCCGTCTGCCGACCGTTCGGCGCAGAGGTCGCATTGAAGAACCCCGATGATGAGCCTCCATTTGATCTGGTCGAAGAACCGATTCCCCGGCAACGTTATGTCCTGACGGCGGCGGGCCAGGATCGTCCGGGGGTGCTGCGGTTCATCGCGCATCGGCTGGCTCAGGACGACATCATGCTGCTGGACCTGCAGGGAATGCGCCGCGAATCGGACCACTCGTTTCTGGCATCGATGGAACTGGCTGTCCCCCCTGGTGTCGATGCTCTGAAACTGCGGAACGATCTCGACAACGAATTCCGGGCCAACGGAATCACGATCGCCCTGCAGCATCGTCGAGTCCTGGCGGCGCTGGCGCATCCCGAGCCGGTAGGATTCAACACGGTTTCGCCCCCGCCCGTGTATTGATCGCGTTGTTACGCTTCGGTCACATATCCATCGAGAGATTGGCTCACCATGGCCCACAACGACAGCTTCTTTTCGGCTTTGCAGCAATTGCGGCAACTGCCACTCGATGTCCGCACGATTACGCTGGGGATTAACGTTTCAGACTGTCACAATCACAGCCTGCACACGCTCTGCGAAAGCCTTTACCAGCGGATCATCAGCAAGGCCGAGCGGTTGACCAGCGTCTGCGGCGAAGTCTCGTCATTGTTCGGCGTGCCGATCATGCAGCGCCGGATCGTCGTGACTCCCATCGATCGAGTGGCCCAGGGGTTCGTGGCCACCGACCTGGTGAATGTTGCCAAAACTCTGGAAGGGGCTGCAGCCCAGGTCCGCGTCGACCGGATCGGTGGATACGCCGCCGATGTACAGCACGGGATCAGTTCCAGTGCCCGTGAAATGATTGCCAGCTTGCCTGCAGCGCTGTCGCAAACCGTTCGAGTCCGTGCGGCGATGCATGTCGGTACGACTGAGAGCGGCGTCAACATGGATGCCATCGCATTGCTGGCAGACGCTTTGAAGCAGACAGCGCAGGCGGATTCCGAGCGTAACGGCGATGCGGCGGCGAAACTGGTGATTCTGGCCAATAACGCAACTGGACATCCGCATCTGACGGGTGCCTGTCTGGGAGATGGCTGGGGGGATCTGGTAGTTCACGTCGGCATTGGTGCCGCCTCACTGATCCGGCACGCTCTGGTTGAGCGACTTGCTCAGGACCCGAAGGCCCCGCTGCATGAACTGGCGGCCGAGATTCAAACAGCGGTCTTTCAATCGACGCGAACAGCAGAACTGGTCGGCCGCGAAATCGCGTCTCGATTGGGTGCCGACTTCGGCAGCGTAGATGTTTCACTGGCCCCGACGCGCCGTCCGGATGACAGTGTGGCTGCCCTGTTGACGCTACTTGGAATTGAGCAGGTTGGCGCTCCTGGAACTGCGACGGCATTAACGTTGATCTTGAATGCCGTGCGAGCAGGTGCAGCGTTCGCGTCGTGTGCCGCAGGTGGTTATTCGCGCATCATGTTATCAGTCCTGGAAGATTCCAACCTTGCGGCTGCAACCAAGTCAAAGGAACTGACCTTCGATCAGTTGTGTATGGCTGCCAATGCTGGCTCAGGGGGGCTCGATCTGGTTTCACTACCGGGCGACACCGATGTCGCGACACTCGCCGCAATCATTTCCGATCAGGTGTCGTTTGCTGTGTTGAATCATCGGCCCGTTGCCATCCGGATTATCCCGGTTCCCGGCAAACGAGCGGGCGATGGTGTCACATACGCAGGAATGATGAACGATGCGGTGATCCTGCCAATTCGTGGAACAGGGTTGTCGAAATCGTTCATCGAACGGGGAGGACGATTGCCGCCCGTCAGGTAATGAGAGCTATTTCGTTTCCAGCAGCGGCATCTCAATTCGGTCGCGCTGGTACAGGGGCAGGTGGCGGTAATAGACCTCCAGCGTCAGTAGGGCCAGTGTCGTCATGTACAATCGGCCTCCCATATTCCCATGGCGATCAGCAATATCCCAGCTTCCGGTCGCGTGCCCCTGCCTGAGTTGCGTGCGAATCAGATGTTCACGCATGACGTTATTCCAGCGGTCCCATTCTTCACCTCCCCAGTGATGCATCACCTGAGTGGCGTAGTAATTGAAGTACATATCGAACCGGTCGGGGCCGTGTTCATCGAGAAACAGCACCCCGGCACGCAGACCGGGGCTGGTTTCGGACCAGTCGAGATACATCCGGCAAAGTAATCCCGCTGCGGTCATCGAGGGGGTCGGAGTGTTCTTGCGTTCCGGCGTGTAGGCATACCGCGAACCTCGCACCGAACCGACACTTCCCAGAAATCGATCGACTCCCTGAAAGACCTTCGGTGGAACAGGAATCCGTGAGAACTGGGCACTCTTGAGTGCCATCAGATCCCAGGCGACAACGGACGTGTCACCCGGTTGACCTGGAAAATAGCGCCATCCACCTCCCTGATGCTGAGTTGCCGCCAGAAAATCAATGGCACCTGTGACCGACGGACGCAAATTGATGTCGTGAGTCATGGCGAATGCTTCGCTGAGTGCGATTGTCACCAGCCCCTGCGTATAAAACGTTGGCGGTCCTGCGAGATTACCGTAGTAGCAGATCCCTTTTGCTGCCGGAGTCCCATTCGACATGAGGAAATCGAGACCCTGTCGGACTTCGGATTGATACTGGCCATCCAGATGCGTCTGTCCTGCACCGAGGAATGCCATCAGTGCCATGGCAGTGGCACCATTCGGATTGTTCGCCAGTCGGCCTGGCATCGTGCAGTCACATTGCGGCGAAGCGAGACTATGATCGAAATTCCAGGAACCGTTGGGCAACTGATGATTCTTCAGCCAGACCAGTCCCCGCGCGACGGCCGCTTCGCTGGCATCCGTCCCCCCCATCCGTTTGATCAAGGCTGCTTTTCCGGAGACTGTGCGGCCGACAAAATGATCTTCGTGCTTCCCTTCTTCCGACGTCTTGGCACCCTTCGCCGGAGTCGGTCGAGTCGTCGCTGTTGATTTCGTCGGTGCTGCAGAAGCCTCCGCCGGTGTCACAGACGCCCGGTCCGGTCGCCTCAGTTCGCGTTGATCTGATTCTTCCACCAGCGACGACGACAGTGGTAACTCGGTATCGACGAATGGTGCGATGAATTCGTCGGCAGCGGGACTGGCGTCATCCGATGGGACGTCTACGCCAGACAGATCAATGTCCAGCCCATCGCCGAGCGGCTCTTCTTTTCCGATCGTCAGCGAGAGGATCGAATCCAGCAGGAATCGTTCTGGAAGGCCGAAGACCAGCATGCCGAGAATTGTCAGCAGGACCGCATGCAGGAAGAAGCTGATTCCGGCTGCGGAAATGGCATGCTTCCACGATCCTGATCGCCTTGGCAGAATCGAGATATCTGCATCAATTTCGATGAAGCGCAGGTGCCCCGCGGTACGGGATCTGGTGATCGGCGAAGGTGCCGACATGAAACGGCCCGCCTTTCCGGTCGACAAACGAGACACAATTTGAGAGTCTTCTTAGAAGTAAACTACGTGGAACGCACCGCGGATTCAACAGGCGTCTGGCGAATCTTCATCGAAGATTGCAGAATGTATGCACTCTGCGACCTGGAATCATCAGCCTGATTGGCCCTTTCCGAGAACACTTCTGATGTCGACCGACACCCCAGATTCTCCCCAGCCGGAATCTTCGAAACATTCAAACTCGGAACAGGATTCACATCACGGTGACGGCGATACCTATCGCTTGTCCTCCCCGTCACCGATGATCCCTGATCCGCACGCGCCTCCGCTGGTTGTCACTCCGCGGCCGGTCCAGAAAAAGGGAGCGAAAAAGTCCAGATCGGCCGACTACTGGGCGCTATGGGGTTACAACGGTCTCGTGTTCCTGACCAGTGTTTGCGTCATGACGCTCGAATTGACCGCGTCGCGACTGATTGCCAAGACCGTCGGATCGTCCCTTTACACTTGGACGTCCGTCATCGGTGTCGTGCTGGCCGGGATCACGATCGGAAATTTTCTGGGGGGCTGGATGGCGGACCGGTTTGACCGCAAAAAGGCACTCGCCTGGATGTACCTTTTCGGCAGCGTGACGTGTGCCAGTGTCCTCTGGCTGGATCAGATCATTGCTCCGCTGCAGCGCCCGACGATGATGAACTGGCCGACATGGGTCTTGACCGTGGTTTCAATGATGTTCCTGCTCCCCTCGCTGGCCCTCGGCACGATCTCGCCACTGGTCGCCAGCATGGCTCTGGCGCGAAGTTCTCGCGTCGGCACAACCGTTGGAAACGTGTATGCCTGGGGGGCACTTGGCTCCATTATCGGGACTTTTCTGACCGGTTTTTATCTGATCGACGTCTGGGGAAGCCGGGCGATCGTCGGCCTGACTGCCGGGACGCTGGGGATTCTGGCGGCTGTCGTCGCCGGTTCGCCAAAGCTGTTTCGAACGGCAGTCGTGTGCGGCTGGTTACAGTTTCTGGGCTGGACGATTGTGGCCGCCACGTGCACTCAACAGGCGATGGCGAATGTCGCGGAGACTGTCGGACTGGTGATGACGGTCGCACAATCGAGCGGCCGGGCGGCTGAAGTTCGCGAGACGTGGTCATCGTTCGGCAGCGCGCTGGGGAATCGCTTTCACGAACTGGGGCTGGTCCTGAAACTGCGCAATGACCAGATCGGGACCTATTACGACGAAAGCAACTACTCCACGATTGTCGTCACCGACGGCGAACATCAGGGACAGCCGGTCAAGTATCTGCATCTCGACAAATTGATTCACAGCTATTACGACCCGGCCGTTCCCACGGCCCTGCACTACGAATATGAACAGGTCTATGCCGCGGTCACCAAGCGAACGGCCCGCCTACTGACACAACCCGTCACGCTTTCAACAAAGTCTTTGCCGAAAGAGGCATTCGGTGCCAGCCGACTGCCAACCGGTGTGACCTATGACCCCGCGAACGACACGCTGCGCGTCGAGATTCCGACCCAGGACGTGTTTGATACTCTTTTGACACTGGCTCCCGACGCGTCATTCTGGAAAGCTGTGAACGATCTGCATAAGGACACGAACAGTCCGCTGTGGGGAGGGTTTTCGGCAAGTTCCCTGGAACAGATGCCCGAGGGAATCACGATCCCGGAAGAACTGAACCTGACGATTCGCCATGACCGGACGCTGGAAGTCGTCACCGCCTATGAAGTCGTCACCGCCGAGATCCGTGATCGTCTGATTCAGGGGACGCCATCCGCCGCATGGTACATCGAAGTCCAACGAGCCCGCGGGGATTCGCGACGTGCGACCGGGATGTTCATGGGCGGGGGAGGATTCATTTTTCCACGCTGGTTCCTCAAGGAATTTCCGGGAAGCCCGCGGATTGAAGTCGCCGAACTCGACAAGGCCGTCTACGAAGTCTCGATCAAGGCACTGGGCCTGACCGCGGCGGAACAGCAACGCATCCTGACCTCGATCGGTGATGCGCGTAACTTTGTCGACGATCGCTTGCGCGAGAACCAGCGATTAGTCGCCGCTGGACAACCACCCGTCACGTATGACTTCGTTTATGGGGATGCATTCAATGACTTCAGCATCCCTTTCCACCTGACGACTCGTGAATTCCTGCGGAAGATTCATGATCTGCTGTCGGATGATGGCGTCTATCAGGCGAATATCATTGATATCTATCCGCGAGTCGACTATCCAGGAACGACCGTCGGTGTGGGCGAAGTGAGCTACAAAGGGCCCCTTCCCATCGCCCTGGCCAGTGTCTCGATGCCATTCGACCAATATGAATCGGCGGGGAAAGGTTTTGAACCGCTGGAAATCAAGGCGTACGCGTCAGGTGAGTTCCGTTTGAGAGCGACACGGACAATTGACGACAAGATGCAGAATCGCCTGATGCGAGTGATCTTTTCAAAAACGAATCGTGTCCCGGTGGGATGGGCAGACGCGATTGAATCACTGGCCCGACAGACTCGCTCGCCCCTCCCCTTCGAAGGAACAATCCCCGCCCGCCTGCAAGCCTCAGATGGCCCACTGGAAGCGTGGGTCACGGCGAAGGCCCCGTGGGAATGCGTGGAAGTC
>Ga0194055_10000366_pt1 | contig 35748 bp, 34 predicted proteins | sample SepL449m_MetaG_FD_155482 | JGI IMG/M metagenome (GOLD analysis project Ga0194055, IMG submission 155482) | Anoxic zone freshwater microbial communities from boreal shield lake in IISD Experimental Lakes Area, Ontario, Canada - Sep2016-L442-9m | ecosystem: Environmental > Aquatic > Freshwater >... | reverse complement strand
CCTTGGTCGACTTGGCCTCCCAGTAACTTTTACCGATGACACCATCACAGTTGGTGGCAAGACAATTAAGATTTTTGCAGAACGCGATCCAGCGCTACTTCCTTGGGCTGCAGTTGGGGCTGAAGTGGTTCTCGAATCGACTGGCCATTTCACTAAAGCTGCGGATGCTAAGAAACATATAACTGCAGGAGCGAAGAAAGTAATCATCTCAGCGCCGGCAACTGACGAAGACATTACCGTTGTGATGGGCGTGAATCACACGCAATATGACCCTGCTAAACATCACGTTATTTCAAATGCTTCTTGTACGACTAACTGTTTGGCTCCGATGGCTAAAGTTATTAACGATAACTTCGGGATTGTGCGTGGTTTCATGACTACGGTGCATGCTTATACAAACGACCAAGTAATTTTGGATTTCCCACATAAAGACCTACGTAGAACGCGGGCCGCAGCAACAAATATCATCCCAACTTCGACAGGTGCTGCAAAGGCTATTTCGCTAGTTCTACCAGAGTTAAAGGGAAAGTTAGATGGTTATGCACTTCGCGTTCCAGTCCCAACAGGATCAATAACAGATTTAACTTTAGAGCTTTCCCGCGAAGTAACTGTGGTAGAAATCAATGCTGCTATAAAAACTGCTTCTGAAACCACTTTAAAGGGCATCTTGCTGTACACCGAGGATCCAATTGTTTCTTCTGACATTGTTACCGATCCGCATTCATGTATTTTTGATGCTGGAATCACTAAGGCAAACGGCACAACTGTAAAAGTTGCTGGTTGGTATGACAATGAATGGGGTTACTCAAATCGATTAGTTGATCTAATCGGCTATGTAGGTAAATCGCTCTAATGTCTATTCCAAACCTCGCCTCTCTTGATGTAAAAGGGAAGCGAGTATTTCTGCGCTGTGATTTGAATGTTCCGCTAAAAGATGGCGTAATTACAGATGATGGCAGAATTCGGGCTTCGCTTCCAACGATTAGTGCACTACTTAATAGTGGCGTTTCGCTAGTAATTTGTGCTCATCTTGGACGCCCAAAAGGAGAACGAAAACCGGAATTATCGTTAGCACCAATTGCAATAAAGCTTTCAGAACTTTTAAATGAAGAAGTTGTATTTGCAACAGATGTAATTGGTGAATCTGCCACAAGAGCTGTTTCTGCGTTAAAAACTGGTGGCGTAGTTTTACTTGAGAACGTTCGTTTTGAAGCGGCTGAAACCAGTAAAGTCGAGAGCGAACGTTCTGCGCTAGCTGGGAAACTAGCTAGTTATGCAGATTTATATGTGGGTGATGGTTTTGGTGCCGTACATAGAAAGCACGCATCAGTTTTTGAAACTGCAAAGTTATTACCGCACGCCGCCGGGTTTTTAATCTCCGCTGAAGTAGATGTACTGCAAAAACTTACCCATCAACCAGATCGCCCTTACTGTGTAGTTCTTGGTGGCGCAAAAGTTTCGGACAAAATCGGCGTTATCGCGAATTTATTAGAGAAAGTGAATGTTTTGGCAATCGGTGGTGGAATGCTATTTACTTTTCTAGCGGCGCAAGGGAAAGAAATCGGAAAGTCACTGGTAGAAATTGAATCTATTCCAACTGTGAAAGAATTATTAATTCGCGCGGACGCGCTAGGTGTAGAAATTTTATTGCCCACAGATATTGTGGTTGCCCCAGCTTTTGCAAACGAATTCCCAACAGTTGTTTCCGCGGATGCAATCCCAGTGGATCAAATAGGGTTGGATATTGGTCCAGTTTCAGCAATGAAATTTGCAGAAGCAATTAAGAAGTGTCATACCGTTTTTTGGAATGGCCCGATGGGTGTTTTTGAATTTTCAAACTTCGCTGCTGGAACTAAAGCTATTGCAGCGGCGCTTACCGAGGTTCAAGGTTTAGCTGTTGTAGGTGGGGGAGATTCTGCTGCTGCAGTGCGCGCCCTTGGGTTTACTGATTCACAATTCGGTTATATTTCGACGGGTGGCGGCGCTGCTCTCGAATATCTTGAGGGTAAAGAATTGCCAGGTTTAATAGCATTGCAATCTTAAATTATTAACATAGAACTAAGAGGAGTGAATAGTGCGTAAGCCGTTAATTGCTGGTAACTGGAAGATGAATCTCAATCACTTAGAGGCAATTGCGGTGACCCAAAAATTAGCTTACTCAATCGATGATAAAGATTATGATGCAGCAGATATTACGATAATTCCACCGTTTACAGATATTCGATCGATCCAAACCTTGGTTGATGGCGACCGCTTAAAATTAACTTATGGAGCGCAAGACCTCTCGCCAGATTCATCTGGCGCATTTACTGGGGATATCTCGGGTTCCATGCTCAAAAAATTGGGTTGTACCTATGTTTTGGTGGGCCACTCCGAACGTCGCGCAATTCACAAAGAAGGTGATGAACTTCTTAATAAGAAAGTGAAAGCAGCGTTAGCTAATGAATTAACGCCAATTTTCTGCATAGGCGAAGAGCTGCCAATTCGCGAAGAAGGCACACATGTACAACATGTGCTTAACCAGATCAGAACTGGTTTACGCGGTTTCCATAAACCTGATTTGAAGAAGATAGTTTTTGCATATGAGCCAATCTGGGCGATCGGCACTGGAAAAACCGCAACTCCAGAAGATGCACAAGAAGTTTGTAGCGCAATTAGAGAAGACCTTAAGAAATTCGGTAGCGATGAAATTTCCGAGAACGCTAAGATTCTTTACGGCGGTTCGGTGAAATCTGCAAATATCGTCGATATTATGAAACAACCAGACGTGGATGGCGTATTAGTAGGCGGCGCAAGCCTCGATCCAGAAGAATTCGCCCGCATTTCGAAGTTTCATCGAGTCCTATAGCGCGGTATCCTTACGCCTTGGAAATGTCCGTTACAGCGATGAAAGTTCTGCAATCTTAAACTTGTTAGGGGAAATCCAGTGAAGTTAGCGCTCTCGCTCCTTTTGATAATTACAAGCGTTTTGATGATTCTGCTTGTACTTTTACATAAAGGTAAAGGTTCGGGTCTCTCGGATTTATTTGGTGGCGGAGTTTCTTCCGCTTATGGTGGTTCTTCCGTTGTCGAGCGAAACCTTGATCGAATCACGATTGTTGTTGGCGGACTTTGGTTTGCAAGCGTTGTTGCACTTAGTTTGTTATTAAAGAATTAATTTCTTAACTGTAAGAAAGGGAAATCATGGCCGGTGGTAGCGCAATACGTGGATCTAGAGTTGGTGCGGGTCCAATGGGAGAAGCCGAACGCGGCGAGGCAATTGCACGCTTTCGAGTTTCATATTGGTGTTTAAATGGTCATGAAACCAAACCCTCCTTTGCTGAAGATGGCACAGTTGTAATTCCAGAAGAATGGGATTGTCCTCGTTGCGGATTTCCAGCAGGACGGGATAAGAGCAAGCCGCCGAGTCCAGTAGTAAATACGCCTTATAAAACTCATCTCGCATATGTCAAAGAACGTAGAACTGAAGCTGAAGCGCAGAAAATTCTGGAAGATGCGCTCCGCAATCTACGTGGTGATGACGAGGAATAAAGTAGGGTAGACTTCACCTGCATCGCATTCGCGGTGTAGTTTTATTCATACGAGCGTCACATACGCTCTCTTGCGAGTCTTAGCTACCAATCTTTACGAGACGCGCTTGTTGTCTCGATTGGTGTTTACATGTCATTTCAAAATTTGGGCGTTAATGCTGCGCTCGTACGTACTCTTACTCAAAACGGTATAACGGCACCGTTTCCAATTCAATCCGCATCGTTACCCGATGCAATCTCTGGGCGCGATATTTTAGGTCGCGGACAGACTGGATCTGGAAAAACGCTTGCTTTCGGTCTTGCGCTTCTAACCCGCCTAGCTGACCGTAAAGCTCTAGCAAATAAACCTTTAGCTTTAATTCTTTCGCCAACGCGCGAACTAGCAATGCAAATTACCGATGTAATCGGAGATTTAGCGCCAGTTGTCGGATTAAATGCACAAGTTGTTGCCGGTGGCCTTTCATATCATAAGCAGCAACAAGCGCTTCGTCGCGGGGTAGCAATAGTCGTCGCAACTCCTGGTCGATTAATGGATTTAATGGAACGGAAAGATGTAATTCTTTCCGATGTTGAAATCACAGTTCTAGATGAAGCCGACCAGATGGCTGATATGGGCTTCTTGCCTTCAGTGCGAGAAATACTCAATAAGACTAAAGCTGATGGACAACGAATGTTATTCAGTGCGACTCTAGATCGTGACGTTGATTCGTTAGTTAAAAAATACCTTAAAGATCCCGCAACTCACTCGGTACAGAATGAAACAGCATCTGTGACCAAAATGAGTCACCACGTATTGGTACATGAAGCAAATCACAAAGATGAAATAACTTCACAGATTGCGGCTCGAGATGGCCGAACAATTTTCTTTGTTCGAACCAAACGCGGTGCTGATAAGTTAACCGAAAAATTATTACGTGCAGGCGTAAAAGTTGGGGCACTTCATGGTGGAAAAACACAAGCGGTGCGAACTCGAACGCTTGAGCATTTCAAAAATGGAAAAACTTTGGCTTTGGTAGCAACTGATGTTGCCGCTCGAGGTATCCACGTTGATGATGTCAGCTTGGTAGTACATGTTGATGCACCTGCTGATCACAAAGATTATTTACACCGTGCCGGTCGTACAGCTCGCGCTGGCGAAAAAGGAACAGTTGTTTCATTGGTAACTATGTCGCAACGCGGCGAATTGAAACGCATAACGGAGAAGGCGGGCATCCGTCCAACCACAACTTCAGTTCTTCCAGGTGACAGTGAACTAATCAAGATCACTGGATCACGTCAACCAAGCGGTGTACCGATCGTAACAACAGTTACAAAAAGTGATTCGGTACAACCAAATTTTCCAAGGCGAAATCGTCCGTCAAAAGCGCGTCGAACTTCAAACGCACGGAGCGAATCCCGCGGTGAAAATACTCGCAGCGAATCTCCTAGAAGTTCATCTTCTAGAAGTACAACACCACGAAGTGAAGGCGGCCGTAGTAACTCTGGCCCAAGAAAATATGGAACTGATCGCGGCGCTGCCGGAAAGCCAAAGAGTCGAACCGGCGAGCGTAGACGAGCTCGTTAAAGCGAATTAACAATCTCAAGTAATTGGGAAATCCCGTTCTTTCGTTCACGCAAGTGAATTCGAAGGAGCGGGAATTTTCGTTTCTGTAACGCTTCACCATCACCGAGCGCTTGCGCCATTATCAAAGTTTGAAATCCAAAACTTTGATCAGGAATCTCTATATCGCTCCTGCTCTCACCTGTGATTTGTATAAATGATCCAACTTGCGGTCCGCCTTTGTGAAATTGTCCAGTGGAGTGGAGAAATCTAGGACCCCATCCAAAAGTAGTTGGAGTATTCGATTTTTTTGCAAGTAGTTCTCGAATCGCAGATACTTCATAATCTGCGATTCTATTTAAATAAGCCATAATTGCGATGTAGCCGCGTTCTGAAATTGCATCAATTAAATATTGCGAAATAGTCGAAAAAGTTTTTTCAGAATAAATGTCAATATTGTCATCGGATAAAGTCGGAGCTGATGATTGTGGTCCAGCATCTGCCCATCGAGTTAAGAGCGTGCTAGTTTGGCTTTTGGCTTCAGTCACATTTGGCTGGTTGAATGCATCAACTTTTAGCGCTACACAGAGAAGCGCCGTGACCCATTCCCAGAATATGAAGTGTGCTCCGATGGAACCAACTACCGAAAGTTCACCAGTTCCATCGAAAGTGATCAATGGGTGCTTGCCACCGATGGCAGAATTTGGATTAGCAATTACTATCGGCAGAATACCTTTTTGATCTTTACCAGTTGACTCCGCGACTAGTTGTTCAATCCAATCACTTAAGCCAGGAACTGCACTGCCTTGATCTGAAAATGCAGTGAATGCAAAATCTGGTTGAGTTAGCAAGTAGGCAATTTTAATTGCAGGTGAATCAGAGTTGAGAAATTCCGCTTGAGCTTCTAGCGCATCATCAATTAGTACAGATACATCTACGCCGATTAATGCGGCGGGGACTAAACCGAAAGCGGAAAGTGCGCTAAATCGACCGCCTACATTTGGATCTGCATTTATAACCCGGAAGCCTGCTGCGCGAGCGGAGAGATCAAGTGGTGAACCAGGATCGGTAACTATTACTAGATGGTCCAACGGATCTAATTTTGCTCCTTCAAATCTTGATTTAAAGAGAGCGAACAGTGAAGCCGTTTCAATGGTGGATCCGGATTTAGAACCAACAACAACTATCATTTCCTTCAGCTCAGTTTTAAGCACATTTGCAATTTGTTCCGGATCTGTTGTGTCAACGACAATTAATTCTTTTTGAAAAGTTTTAGCAATTACTTCTGGAGCAAGTGAAGATCCACCCATGCCGCATATCAGTACCTTGGTTAGTTTCTTCTCCCGAGCCCAAGCGGTTAACGCATCAAGTTGTGGCAATAGATCTCTCGATGAAGTCGGCAAATCTAACCAATTCAGCCGAGCTCTAGCTTCAGTTGCCGCAGCTTGGCCCCAAAGATTTACATCTTTTTTTGCTAGTTTTGCAGAAGCCGAAAGAAGTTGAGCGAAGAGTGGCGAAGCTTTATCAATTTGCGATAACGCTGCGCCAGAAACGGTGATACCAATGGCTCTACTCAATTGGAAGCAACTTTCTTAACAGTTTCAATAAGTTCGATCCAAGGAGCAACAAATTTATCTATACCCTCTCGCTCTAATTTAATTGCAACGTCTACCATAGAAATTCCGACTGCTTTTAAAGCAGCCAAATCAGCTACCGCATTTTTAATGTTAGGAGTTAAGGCATCTCCACGTGAAACGCCATGATCTTTCACCGCATCGAGAGTTCCTTGCGGCATGGTGTTTACAGTTTCCGGCCCAATAAGTTCTATGACATATCGAGTGTCATCGTAAGCCTTATCTTTGACTCCAGTGGAAGCCCAAAGTGGTCGTTGGATATGTGCACCGTTCTTCGATAAAAGTTGCCATCTGGCACTTGTTCTTACCGTTATAAATTCTTGGTAGGCCAACCTTGCATTGGCAATCGCTGCCTTACCTAAAAGCGAAGCAGCGTTAGGTTCTGATAGTGCTTTTAATTGAGAATCTACTTCAGAATCAACACGACTTATAAAGAATGAAGCAACTGAATGAATTTCGTTCACCGGCTTACCATTAGCTAACCGTTCTTCTAGACCATCCATAAATGCGTTTAGCACTTCCTGATAGCGTTCCACCGAAAAGATAATGGTTACATTGACGCTAATTCCATCAGCAATTAGCGCAGTAATAGCTGGTAAGCCTTCGACTGTTGCTGGAACTTTAATTAATAGATTTGGACGATTCACGAGTTTCCAAAGTTCTTTACCTTGTGAAATAGTAGTTTTGGTATCGCGCGCTAACCTTGGATCAACCTCAATGCTGACTCGGCCATCTATCCCATTACTTTTATGATGAATTTCGGTGAATAAATCACATGCATCACGAACATCGTCCGTGGTGAGTTTGGTAATGATTGATTCTGCATCAGCACCACTTTTTGCTAGAGCCTTTATTTCTCCAGCGTAAAGATCAGATTTACTTATTGCTTGCGAAAATATAATCGGATTTGTAGTTACGCCAGTAACAAATTCATTCTTTATCAAAAAACTAAGTGAATTAGGGGTGGCAGATTCAACTAGCCGTTCTCTCGATAGATCATCTAGCCAAATAGAGGTACCGCTAGTAACTACGGCAGCTAAATGCGATGACATTTAACTATTCTTCACGCTCTTGAGAGTTCGATGTGCGGCATCAACAATTGCGGCTGGAGTAAAGCCAAATTCTTTAAATAGCGTTCCCGCGGATGCTGATGCGCCAAAGTGTTCTAGTGAAACGCTTTCGCCACAATCTCCAATGAGTTCGCGCCAACCGAGGGAAATACCGGCTTCAATACTTACTCGAGCTCGAATTTTCGGCGGCAATACTGAATCACGATAACTCCTAGACTGTTCTGCAAACCATTCCAGCGAAGGCGCGCTAACCACACGGGTAGCAATTCCTTGTTGCAGCAACATTTTCTGACCTTCAATCGCTAGCGCTACTTCCGAACCAGTTGCAATCAAAATCACTTCCGGAGTATTTTCGGAATCTCTCAAGATGTAAGCACCTTTACCCACTTCGGAAGCTGGGGTCATTTTTGTGCGATCGAACACTGGAAGATTCTGACGTGATAATAAAATTCCAGTTGGTTTTTTTCGTTCGAGAATTTCCTTCCAAGCATGAACCACTTCATTGGCATCTGCTGGCCGCACCACAGTAAAACCGGGGATAGCACGTAACGCTGCAATATGTTCAACCGGTTGGTGAGTTGGTCCATCTTCGCCTAAACCAATTGAGTCATGGCTCCAAACATATGTGACCGGTAATTTCATGAGCGCTGAAAGTCGCACTGCACCGCGCATGTAATCACTAAATACTAGAAAGGTGCCACCAAAAGTTTTCGTTAAACCGTGTAGCGCAATTCCATTCATGATTGAACCCATTGCGTGTTCTCGGATTCCATAATGAATAATTCGGCCATAAGGATTTGCGTTCTGCAGTCCGCTAGCCAATGGCAAGAAGGAACCGCCGCCTTCAATTGTGGTGTTATTGCTCTCCGCAAGGTCAGCAGAACCGCCCCAAAATTCTGGAAACGTTTTAGCTAAAGCTTGGATTGTGTCACCTGAAGCTTTTCGAGTTGCAATTTCTTTCTCATCAGAAAAGGTAGGTAGCGCATTTTGCCATTCGCTCGGCAACTCTTTTAATTGCAATCGTTTTAGAAGTGCTGCGCGATCCGGATTGCTCTTCCGCCATAGGTCAAATTCATGTTGCCATGCAGCTTTTAAAGTAGCACCTCGGCTCTTTACTTTTCGCACATGCTCTTCTACTTCAGTTGGGAAGTAAAAATCAATTTCAGGATTTAAACCAAGAATTTTTTTCGTTTCCACAATTTCTGCTGCCCCGAGTGCAGAGCCGTGGGATTTCGCAGTATTTTTTAATAAAGGCGCGGGCCATGCAATCACAGTTTTCAAACGGATAAGTGTAGGTTTATTAATTTCCAATAACGAAGCTGCCATAGCTTTCTCTAGCGCTTCGCGATCAACATCACCATCGCTCTTTGCTGCAACTTCAATTACATTCCAGCCGTATGCCCGATAGCGCATTGAAACATCTTCGTTAAATGCTAAGTGGGTATCTCCTTCAATAGATATTCGATTATCGTCATAAATAACTTTCAAATTCCCGAGTTGCTGCACGCCTGCAAGTGATGACGCTTCTGCGCTTACCCCTTCTTCAAGATCTCCATCGGAACAGATCACCCAAATGTTGTGGTCGAATGGACTAACTCCCTTGTTATCTGGATCAAATAAACCACGTTCGTAACGCGCGGCCATTGCCATTCCGACACCGTTGGCAACGCCTTGTCCAAGCGGACCTGTTGTAGTTTCCACGCCTGCGGTATGGCCGTATTCCGGATGACCAGGAGTTAAAGAACCCCAGGTGCGAAAACTTTTCAGATCATCTAATTCAACACCATAGCCGCTAAAAAATAATTGGATGTAAAGAGTTAGCGATGAGTGGCCACAAGAGAGAATGAATCGATCGCGACCTAACCAATTAGGATCAGTCGGATCGTGTTTTAGAAATCTTTGAAAAAGCGTATACGCAACTGGCGCTAGAGCCATAGCCGTTCCAGGATGGCCATTTCCTACCTTTTGTACTGCGTCCATTGCAAGTGCACGCGCAATCTTTACCGCCTGGTCGTCTATTTCCAGCCAAGTTGAATGATTTGCTTGTGGTGTCATTTCCTAAAAACCTTTCCAGTTATGGCCAAGTTCCAAGATGATATCCAAACCAAAGTTGCCCCTAAGAGGTGGAAGCCAACTAAGAGAATTGGCACACCATTAAAATATTGCACATACCCGATTACTCCTTGTGAAAGCGAAACTAGAAGTAGCAAGAAAACTTTTCTTCCGAATTTTCGTTGTATTTCAGATGGCTCAATCATGCGCACCGCAAATAAAAGTGCAATCGTGAGTATTACGAATATGATTACTACATCCGCATGAATTTGTGCAATCAAACGCTCATTAAAATTGAATCTTTTTGCTTGGGCATCGCCGGCATGTGGACCATTTCCAGTAACTACAGTCCCAAGAATAATCACCAGAACACTTATTAACACAACAGCCCGTGCAACTTTTTGAGTCAAGGGCTTTAATGGAACCCTCAAATCTTTTCCAAGGGCACGTTGTCGTAGTGAGAGCGCTCCTGCAATCAAAATTATTGAAAGCAGAAAATGACCCGCAACCGGAATTGGATTTAAATTAGTCAAAACAGTAATGCCGCCAAGAATTCCTTGGCCAAAGATTCCAGCAAATTGTCCGAACGCTAACCACCGTAATTCACGTGCTCGATTTTTTAGAACAATAACGATTACGGTGAGCGCTGCGAGGACGAGCGCAAAAGTTAGTAGGCGATTCCCAAATTCAATCCATGAATGTAGGGTGCCTTCAATTTGACCTGGCACCGGAGTGATCGAACCCGGCGTACATTCTGGCCATGTCGGGCAGCCAAGCCCGGATCCAGTTAGACGAACCGCGCCGCCAGTTACGACTATCGCTACTTGCAAGAAAACCAGAAGGTTTAAGAAGAAGCGTTGAATTTTGGACATGCCCCAACCTTATTGCCGACACGAGCTAGAAGAGCTGAGGCTGGATTGGCGGTTTAGTGCGAATTACGCAACACTACTGTTGTGAAAAAGACTAGCCCTCAGATGCCGCCAAGTGAAGATATAAAAACCCGTGATCGCCTGGCGCGAGCAATTTTAGAGGCAGGTCCTTCGACTGCGGTTGTGCTTGCCGAAAGATTAAAAATTACCCCTGCCGGAGTGCGACGTCACCTTGATGCATTGGTCAAGGATGGAGTACTTGAAGCCCGCGAACCGCATCAAAGAAGTTTAAATAATAGGGGAAGAGGTCGTCCTTCTAAAGTTTTTGTGATGACAGAAATTGGAAGCGAGAAGTTCGAACATTCTTATGATGATCTAGCAGTTCTCGCCTTGAAATATATGAATTCAGAATCAGGCGCAGCAATGGTATCTGGTTTTGCTAACGCCCGTGCCGAAGAGATGGAACGTAAAGCCAAACCTTTTATTGCTAAAGCTAAGAACGATCAAGAAAAATTCGAGGCCCTTGCCGAATTCTTAACTAGCGAAGGTTTTGCCGCGAACGTTCATGGTCAAGGTTTAGGACAAGAGTTATGCCAACATCATTGCCCGATAGCACATGTCGCTGCCCAATTTCCAGAACTTTGTGAAGCAGAAACAGCGGCTTTCTCAAGATTAACCGGCACCCATGTTCAAAGATTGGCAACCATTGCACACGGAGATGGTGTTTGCACCACATTCATACCAAATGTAACGAAAAAAACAACAACGGAGAAAGTTGGAAAACGCGCATGACACAAATAGCACATCCAGAGCTTGAAGGTTTAGGTAAGTATGAGTTTGGTTGGTCAGACAAGAATGACGTTGGCGCAAATAGTCGTCGTGGTTTAAATGAAGAGGTAGTGCGCGACATCTCCGCAAAGAAGAATGAACCGCAATGGATGCTAGATCTGCGGCTTAAAGGTTTGGCTTTATTTGATAAGAAACCAATGCCTAATTGGGGTTCAGATCTCTCTGGAATTCATTTCGACACCATTAAATATTTTGTTCGCTCAACTGAGAAACAAGCAACAACTTGGGACGAATTACCCGATGACATTAAAAATACTTATGATCGACTAGGAATCCCGGAAGCCGAAAAAATGCGCTTGGTATCAGGCGTTGCGGCTCAGTACGAGTCTGAAGTTGTCTACCATTCGATCCGCGAAGATTTAGAAAAATTAGGCGTACTTTTTCTTGATACTGATACTGCTCTTCGAGAGCATGAAGATATTTTCAAAGAATTCTTCGGTTCGGTAATCCCAGTTGGTGATAATAAATTCGCAGCGCTCAATACTTCGGTTTGGTCAGGTGGATCCTTTATTTATATTCCTAAAGGTGTTCATGTAGATATTCCTTTGCAAGCCTATTTCCGTATTAACACCGAAAATATGGGCCAATTCGAACGTACCTTAATTATTGCCGACGAAGATTCATACGTTCATTATGTAGAGGGTTGCACTGCGCCAATTTACTCTTCTGATTCATTGCACTCCGCTGTTGTAGAAATTATTGTAAGAAAGAATGCACGCGTTCGTTACACCACAATTCAAAACTGGTCCAATAACGTGTACAACCTAGTAACCAAGCGCGCTGTTTGCGCTGAAGGTGCAACCATGGAATGGATCGATGGAAATATCGGTTCAAAGGTCACAATGAAATATCCTGCCGTATTTTTAATGGGTCCTCATTCAAAGGGCGAAACACTCTCAGTTGCTTTTGCTGGTGAAGGTCAACATCAAGATGCTGGAGCAAAGATGGTGCATGCAGCGCCATATACATCTTCAACTATTATTTCTAAATCTGTAGCACGTGGCGGAGGTCGCACTTCGTATCGCGGGTTAGTTAAGGTAGAAGAAGGCGCACATCATTCCAAGAGCACAGTTAAATGTGACGCTTTATTAGTTGACACTATTTCACGATCTGATACTTATCCTTACGTAGATGTTCGAGAAGACGATGTTTCTATGGGACACGAAGCTACCGTTTCGAAAATCAGCGATGATCAGCTCTTCTATCTAATGTCCCGAGGGCTATCTGAAGATGAGGCTATGGCGATGATTGTTCGCGGATTTATTGAACCGATCGCACGGGAATTGCCAATGGAATACGCGCTTGAACTTAATCGCTTAATTCAATTACAAATGGAAGGCGCTGTTGGATAGTGACAACGTTAACTACAAATCTTTTAAACCATGCCAAAACGCCTACTGGCAGGGAAGAGGCTTGGCGTTTCACGCCTTTGAAGAGAATTGCCGGTTTTCATGATCGAGCTATCGAAATAACTGATCAAGTTTCGCTATTTCTCAAGAGTCCTAACCAGCACGGTTATACATTGCAATTACAACCGGCGGATTCAGTACCTCCTTCCTCATTAACCGACGATGTAATTGTCGAAAGAATTCGGGAGTCCGTTTCGCAAGTAACCCTCTTAGAAATCAATCGTGATGCTGAGATCTCAGAGCCAATTACGTTAAATCGTAAAAATAGTTCTAATCGTGAACTCTCACGTACCGTTATTCGTGCGGGTTCAAATAGCAAAGCAACGGTGATTATTGAAAATACGGGGGAGTCACTAATCGGTGAAGAGATCGAAATCATCCTAGATTCTGGAGCTACTTTAAATTTTATAACGCTTCAAGAATGGGAAAACTCAACTGTACATTTAGCTCGGCATCATGCAGTTATTGGTAAAGATGCAACTTTTAATTCAGTTACAGTTTCATTGGGTGGTTCAGTAGTTCGAATTTTGCCTACTGTTGAATACACCGGCCCCGGCGCAAGCGCAGAATTATTCGGTGTTTATTTTGCAACTGACGGCCAACATTTAGAACACCGTATTCATGTTGAACATGGCGTTCCTCAAGCAAAATCGAGAGTTAATTACAAAGGTGCTCTCGCTGGCAAAGACGCTCGCACTGTTTGGATCGGCGATGTTTTTATTCGGGCTGTTGCAGAAGGTACCGACACATACGAATTGAATCGAAACTTATTACTCACCGATGGGGCTAGAGCTGATTCTGTGCCAAATCTGGAGATTGAAACGGGCGAAATTGTTGGTGCGGGTCATGCAAGTACAACTGGTCGATTTGATGATGAACAATTGTTTTACTTAATGTCCCGAGGAATTGCGTCCGATGAAGCCCGCCGACTTGTGATTCGAGGGTTTTTTGCAGAAATAATTGCAAAGATTAATGACGAAGTTATCCAAGAACGATTAATGGCTCGAATCGACACTGATTTATCAAAGGTTGGTGCGTGATGGCTTCGATTTCACTAGCCATAAGCGAATTGACTCCTGGGAAACCTCATAAAATTGAAATAGCAGGTAAAGATGTTTGTGTTGCACGAATCGGAGACGAAGTTTTTGCAATCGGAGATGTTTGTACCCATTCAGAAGCTTCGCTTTCTGAAGGTGACATTTCAGATTATAAAATCGAATGTTGGTTACATGGCGCAGAATTTGATGTCAGAGATGGTAAATCGTTAACCCCACCAGCTACTGAAGATGCAGAAGTTTTTGTAGTAACACGTGATGGAGATACCGTCACGATCAGCCTCAACTCATAAGGAATAAAATGTCGTCATTAGTTATAAAGAATTTGCGCGTCGGTGTTGAGACAGATACTGGCTTAACTGAAATTTTAAAGGGAGTGGACCTAACTGTTAACTCCGGTGAAACGCACGCGATTATGGGTCCGAATGGATCTGGAAAATCAACACTTGCATATTCAATTGCCGGTCATCCCAAATACACCATTATCGGTGGCACTGTAACTTTAGATGGCGTAGATGTTTTAGAGATGTCAGTTGATGAACGTGCTAAAGCCGGTTTATTTTTAGCGATGCAATATCCGGTAGAGGTTCCAGGAGTTTCGGTTTCAAATTTCCTACGCACTGCGGCGACCGCACTTCGTGGCGAAGCGCCAAAGATCCGTACCTGGGTTGGTGAAGTTAAAGCAGCAATGACCAAATTGAATATGGATCCAGCATTTTCGGAGCGGAGCGTTAACGAAGGATTCTCTGGCGGCGAAAAGAAGCGTCATGAGATATTGCAACTGGAATTATTGAAACCAAAAATTGCGATTCTCGACGAAACCGATTCTGGCTTAGATGTTGACGCTCTTCGAATCGTATCTGAAGGTGTTAATAGAGTTAAGGCAGAATCAAATATTGGCGTGCTTCTTATTACCCACTACACCCGGATTCTTCGCTACATAAAGCCGGATTTCGTACATGTATTCGCAAACGGGCATATTGTAGAAGAAGGCGGAGCTGAATTAGCCGACAAGCTAGAAGAGAACGGTTACGCTGAATACATTAAAAGTTAAGTTTAGTAAGTTCAGATAGAGGGAATATGTCGGGATTGTTAGATGTAACGACGATTAAACGGGATTTTCCGATCTTTAATCGAACAATTCGCGACGGACAACGCTTAATTTATTTGGATAGCGGTGCGACTTCTCACAAACCAAAAATTGTTCTTGATGCTGAGCGAGATTTTTACGAAAATCATAATTCTGCAGTTCATCGGGGTGCTCATCAGTTAGCTGAAGAGGCAACGGAACTCTTTGAAGAGGCCCGACTAGAAGTGGCTCGTTTTTTAAATAGCGATGGTTCTGAAATAGTCTTCACTAAAAACGCTACTGAATCTTTAAATTTACTCGCTTATTCTTTTGGTAACGCCAGCAAAAATTCTAGATTTCATTTAAATCCTGGGGATCGAATTGTGGTGACGGAGATGGAGCATCATGCAAATTTGATTCCGTGGCAACAATTAGCTGCCCGAACTGGAGCCGAACTTACATGGTTACCAGTAACTACTGATGGCCGGTTAGATTTAAGTACTATCGATTCCATTATTAACGCTAAAACTAAGATTGTTGCAATAACTCACCAATCAAATGTTCTTGGAACAATTAATCGAATCAAAGAGATTGTGGCGGCTGCAAGAAACGTAGGTGCGCTATTCATTTTGGACGCCTGCCAATCGGTGCCACATTTCAAGGTTGATGTAAAGGATTTGGATATCGACTTCCTAGCGTTTTCTGGTCATAAAGCGGTTGGACCCACTGGCGTAGGAATACTTTGGGGGCGAGCCGAATTATTGAACGAAATGGAACCATTTTTGACTGGTGGCTCAATGATTGAATCTGTAACGATGTCTTCAGCCACTTTTGCTGAGGCGCCACAACGATTTGAAGCAGGCGTTCCGAATATGGCGCAAGCTGTAGGGCTCGGCGCTGCAATTCGATATTTAAATGGCATCGGAATGGAAAATATCCATAATCATGAAGTTGCGTTAACAAAATATGCGCTTGATAAATTACAAAGCATTCCAGGTTTGAAGATAATCGGACCAACTGAAATGAAAGATCGTGGAGCAGTTTTCTCTTTTACCCTGGAAAATATTCATCCCCATGATTTAGGGCAAGCCCTTGATCAGAATGGGATTGCTGTTCGTACTGGTCATCATTGTGCTTGGCCGCTAATGCGCGTACTAAATGTTCCAGCCACAACCCGTGCATCATTATATTTTTACAACGATTACAGCGACATAGATGCCTTAATTTCCGGAATATATGAGGCGAAAGAATTCTTCACTGCTCCAAGAACCAAGGAGCGAAAATAATGAATCTAGATTCCCTCTATCAAGAAGTAATTTTAGATCACTATAAAAATCCTTTAAATAAAAAGCTTATTCCGAACCCAATTGCCCAGGTGACACATCTAAATACCAGTTGTGGTGATGAGATTGTTTTGAATTTACATTTGAATGGAGATTTAGTTGAACATATAACTTGGGAAGGTATCGGATGTTCAATCTCGCAAGCTAGCACCTCTGTTATGTCGGATTTACTCACCGGAAAACAAATAAATGAAGCTATGTCGATTTTGGAGAGCTTTGTAGAGGTTATTCAGAGTAAAGGAAAGCTAAATGGTGATGAGGAGATTATTGGAGATGGCGTTGCTTTTGCTGGAGTTTCCAAATTCCCAGCACGAGTAAAATGCGCTTTGATTGGCTGGATGGCCTTCAAGGATGCGTTGTCACAAGGATTAGCCAAGAAATAGTTTTGTAAAACTAAACAATAAATCGATAGGGGAGATGATGGTTGAGAAGCTAGCAACGCCAGATGATGTTACGGAGGCGATGAAAGATGTTATTGATCCAGAACTTGGAATCAATGTTATAGATTTGGGTCTCGTCTATGACATCTCGATAGATAATGCCAATGTTGTGGTTTTGGATATGACACTTACTTCTGCAGCTTGTCCGCTTCAAGATGTGATTGAAGATCAAACTAGACAAGTTTTGCAAGACTTAGTGAACGATGTGAAGATTAATTGGGTCTGGATGCCACCCTGGGGTCCAAATAAGATCTCTGATGATGGCCGTGAACAGCTACGTGCGATTGGGTTTACTGTATAGCCCATGTCAATGCATGCAACATGGATGTCACTACGTACCTTAACTCAAGACCAGTCAGTAAAAGATCAAAAATTAAAACCGGGAACGGTTAAGCGAATTGCAAGTTTTGCTGTTCCGTATAAAAGTTACCTAATTATCTATTTGATTACGGTCGTCCTCGATGCGCTATTAGTTGTTGCAACTCCGCTGCTATTACGGAAGTTAATTGACGAAGGCGTTATTCCAGGTGATGCCAAACTTGTTACTAAATTGGCGATTGCCGTAGGGGTGCTCGCGGTTTTTGATGCACTTTTGAGTATGGCCGGACGTTGGTTTTCCGCAAGAATTGGTGAAGGGCTAATTTACGATTTAAGAACCCAAGTTTTTCAACACGTGCAACGTCAATCGATTGCCTTTTTTACCAGGACTCAGACTGGGGCTTTGATTTCCCGAATAAATTCAGATGTTATAGGTGCGCAGCAAGCATTCACTGCCACACTTTCTGGAGTCATTAGTAATGTCATAAGTTTGGTATTAGTAACCGTGACCATGTTGATCCTTTCTTGGCAGATAACGATTGTTTCACTGGTACTTTTGCCGGTTTTCTTAGCTCCAACAAAATGGGTCGGAAAGCGATTACAGAAATACACCAGGGAATCATTTAATTTGAATGCGGAGATGTCATCCACAATGACAGAACGGTTCAATGTTTCTGGGGCACTCCTAGTCTCCCTTTATGGTGATCCAATCGCGGAACGAGATCATTTTTCCAGTCGTGCAAAAAAAGTTGCGAATATTGGAATCAGTATCGCGCTCTTAAATCGGATTTTCTTTATCGCTTTAACATCGATAGCTGCGGTTGCCACGGCATTCGCTTATGGAATCGGCGGTCATTTAGCTATTAATGGCGCCGTAACTGTAGGGACTCTGATCGCCATAACATCGTTACTAGCTCGGCTTTATGGGCCATTAACTGCCTTATCAAATGTGCGAGTAGATGTAATGACTGCTTTAGTTTCCTTTGAACGAGTTTTTGAAGTTTTAGATTTGCAACCAATGGTAAGAGATAAAGAAACTGCATTTTCTTTGCCAGACAAATCGCTAAGTATCACTTTTCAAGATGTTAAATTTTCTTACCCTAAAGCCGATGAAATTTCATTGGCATCACTGGAATCAGTTGCTAAGCCCGAAACGATTGAAAGTGGCGAGATCCTTAAAGGCATCTCATTCGAATGTGCGCCGGGAACACTCACAGCTCTAGTTGGTCCTTCTGGTGCAGGTAAGACGACGATCAGTGCATTAGTTCCGCGACTTTACGATGTAACAAGTGGTTCTATTCGAGTGGAAGGCATAGATCTTAAAGATTTAAAAATGTCGTCGTTGCGACATGCAATTGGAGTCGTCACTCAGGATGCTCATATGTTCCATGATTCGATTGCAGCAAACCTTTATTACGCAAAAAAGGATGCAACAGAATCAGAGATGCGTGCTGCATGCGAAGCCGCTCAAATTTGGGATTTGATTGACTCCCTGCCAAATGGTTTTGATACCGTTGTGGGCGAACGCGGCCATAGGTTATCTGGTGGTGAGAAACAACGGCTTGCAATTGCACGATTATTATTAAAAGCGCCGAAAATTGTAATCTTGGACGAAGCAACTGCACATTTAGATTCTGAAAATGAAGCTTTAGTGCAAGAAGCGCTGGCCCATGCGCTGAAAGGTAGGACAAGTATTGTTATTGCGCATCGACTATCTACGGTACGCGCTGCCGATCAAATTTTGGTTTTGCAAGATGGCCAAATCGTTGAACGAGGCAAGCATGACGAATTAGTGATGCAAGGCGGTTTGTACTCCGAACTTTACGCTCGACAATCACTTGCTGGCGCGTAGCTCTTCCCTAAAAATTAAGATTCTTCCGAATAGCGCCAAAAAGGCAAAGAGCAACCATTGCAATGCATAAGCAAAATGCGGACCATCGGTTAATTCCGGAAGTGGATTTGGGAATTGCGGAGTTAAAAGCGGATTACTGGCTTGCATAAGATCTAGCGAAAAGTCTGCCGTCTTGACCGATTGACTGCTATCCCAATTTTGTAACTCGGTTTTGCCGTTACTTGGAAGTGCAAAGAAACTTCCTTTTACTCGGTTATTTAAATCGTTGGTTCGCAATCTAGCTGAAATCTCTATTTGTCCAGTTGAAGTTCTTTCTACATTTGGTGGAGTTTTTGCATCCTTGCCGGCTTGAATCCAGCCGCGATCAACCCAGAAACTTTGACCTGCATTTGATTTAAAAAGTGTTATAACTCCGAATCCATATTTTCCTTCAACATATCGATTTCGAAGCAAAAGTTCGTGCTCTGGAATAAATGTGCCGGTGACGGAAACAGTACGCCATTGATTCTCGTGTAGCGCTGTCGGGTCTTTAACGATCGAATTAAACTCTGACTCAGTGAGTACAGGGAGCGCAATATTGGCTTTAACTTGTGAGTTCACGTCATGACGAACGACTCCTCGATGGTATTGCCAAAATCCGGCTTTAGCACATCCTGCAATTGTTAATAGCGTTAACAAACTCAAACCAATTGCAATTGGCGAAATCAGGGCTCGTCTCATATGAGAATCCTATTTAACTATTGTGCAGTTTTATCGCCAGCTGAAATTTCTTTTGCGTCAGCATTGAAATAAGAAGTATTACCCGAAACTGTTTCTCTTCCAGCATTTGCAATGATTACTGAAATGTAGGGCAGAGTTAATGCGCCTACTAGAAAGAACCAACGGAATGGACTTGGCGTAATTACGGTAAGAATAAAACAAAGAGTGCGGATCATCATGGAGATGAAATATCGCTTCTGCCGCGCTGGAAGATCATCGCTTAGCGCTATTGGTGCTGAGGTAATTCGATGCGACTTCACCCACGCAGCCTAAGACTTAAGCGCCTTAATCGCACCTCAGATTCCTACTTACGCCTGAGTAACAGGTAGATTTCTCACATGTCGCGAAATGTTTTAGTAACTGGTGGAAATCGTGGGATAGGTCTAGCTATCGCTGAACATTTTAAAACTTTAGGTGACAATGTAGTTATTACCTACAGATCTGGTAATCCGCCAGCAGGATTTGTATCAATCAAGATGGATGTTACTTCTACCGAAAGTGTGGAAGCTGGGTTTGATGAGATCGAGAAAACTCACGGAGCAATTGAAGTTCTTGTGGCAAATGCTGGCATAACTCGAGATGGTTTAGTTTTACGTATGAGCGATGCCGACTTTGAAGATGTTTTCCAAGCAAATTTGATGGGATCGTTTCGAGTTGCACGACGCGCTAGTAAAGCAATGCTCAAATTGAAACGTGGCAGCATGATTTTTATCGGATCGGTGGTCGGAAGCATTGGCGCTGCCGGACAAGTAAATTATGCCGCGAGCAAAGCTGGCTTAATTGGAATGACTAAATCATTAGCGAAGGAGTTAGGAAGCCGCGGCATAACCGCGAATGTTGTGGCGCCGGGATTTGTCGAAACTGATATGACGGCAACTTTAGATCAAAGCCGCCGGGATGAGATTGCTGGAGCAGTACCGCTTCGTAGATTTTGTAGCGGTGCCGAAGTTGCTAGCGTGGTTGGTTTTATTGCATCAGAAGGTGCGCGTTATATAACCGGAGCCGTCTTACCCGTAGATGGTGGATTAGGGATGGGGTCATAGTGGGAATTGTTGAAGGTAAGAATATTTTGGTGACAGGCGTACTGACTGACGCATCTATCGCATTTCACATTGCTCGAATTGCACAAGAAGAAGGCGCAAATGTAATTCTTAGTTCCTACGGAAGAGTGCATCGTTTAACAGAAAGAATTGCGGGTCGTTTGCCTAAACCAGCGCCGGTAATTCAGTTAGATGTAACCAACGATGAAGACTTAGCCGCGCTACCAGAACGCGTTAAGGAGCACCTGCCGTACTTAGATGGTGTGGTTCATTCAATCGGTTTTGCCCCAGAAAGCGCACTCGGTGGAAATTTTCTAAATACCGAGTGGAACGATGTCGCTATTGCTCTGCAGGTTTCAGCATTTTCGTTCAAATCGTTAACCATGGCCGCGAAGCCGTTGTTTAGAATGAACGAAGGAGCAAGTATTGTCGGCTTGGATTTTGATGCAACAGTTGCATGGCCGAAATATGACTGGATGGGTGTTGCTAAAGCGGCGCTTGAATCAACTTCGCGCTATTTAGCAAGAGATTTAGGAAGTGAAAACATTCGCGTCAATTTAGTAGCTGCCGGCCCGATTCGTACTATGGCTGCTAAATCAATTCCGGGATTCTCTGATTTTGAAACTGTCTGGAATGATCGTGCGCCGCTTCATTGGGATGTAACTGATCCAGTTCCGGCTGCGCAAGCAGTCGTTGCACTACTTTCACCATGGTTCCCTAAAACAACAGCTGAAATCATTCATGTTGACGGCGGACTTCATGGAATGGGTGCTTAAGTACGCTCAATTTCGGCTTTCGAGGTTTCTCCGATAACCTTTCCCTCGTTCGGTTCTTGAAACCGATGCCAAGTGGAGCTGCCGCTCCCACCTTCGTCGCCACTCTAGAGTGAGCGAGCTGGTCAAGGAAGATCGCAGAATTTATGCGGTCATGAGCACTTATGTGCGCATTGCGGCAAAACTACTTTCATTTGATTCAAGGGCTTAACAATTCGCTCTAAATTTTTCATGAAAGGAAGTAATTATCAGCACTGAACCACGCATCAATGATCGAATCCGCGAATCGGAAGTTCGTCTCATTGGAGCATCTGGCGAACAAGTCGGAGTTATCGATATCGATAGCGCACTTCGGATGGCCGAAGAAGTAGGACTTGATCTCGTTGAGATTGCTGCAGAGGCAACACCACCTGTCTGCAAAATTATGGATTTCGGAAAATATAAATACGAAATCGCGCAGAAAGCTCGCGAAGCTCGGCAAAACCAGACCCACATCGTGGTCAAGGAGATGCGTATGCGGCCAAATATTGAGAGCCACGATTATGAAACCAAACGGAATCATATTGAAAAGTTCTTAAAGGGCGGCGACAAAGTGAAGGTAACTATTCAATTTCGCGGAAGAGAACAGAGTCGACCAGAGCTAGGTTATAAATTACTGCAACGTCTTGCTCAAGATGTTACAGAAATTGCTTTCGTTGAATTTGCTCCAAAGCAAGAAGGACGAAGCATGACTATGGTTCTTGGCCCGGTAAAACGTAAGAGCGATGCGTTAGCTGAAGCGAAGAAGGCGAAAAAAGCGGCCGAAAAAGCTGCTGAAGCGCAAAAACTTTAAACCGATTTAAATTTCGAAGATAAACAAAACGGAGGAATGAAATGCCAAAGATGAAATCACATAGTGGCGCGAAGAAGACTTTCCGCGTTACTGGTACCGGAAAGATTATGCATGAGCGTGCCGGAAAGCGTCACCTCCTTGAGCGTAAATCATCACGCCATACCCGCCGCCTAACTAATGATGCGGCTGCAAGCAAACCAAATACTTTTTCTGCTAAACGCTTATTGGGCTTGAAGTAGTCGAACGCATCGTTCGAAAATAAATTTAAGAAATTAGAAGAGGAGATAGAAAATGGCAAGAGTTAAACGTGGTGTTCATGCGGCTAAGAAACGTCGTACCACCCTTGAACGTGCAAGTGGCTATCGTGGTCAACGCTCCCGTCTTTTCACAAAGGCAAAAGAGCAAGTTACCCACTCGATGGTTTATGCATTCAATGACCGTAAAGATAAGAAAGGTGATTTCCGCCAACTTTGGATTACTCGTATTAATGCAGCTTCTCGTGCGAACGGCTTAACATATAACCGTTTAATGCAAGGTCTTAAAGCTGCAGGCGTAGAAGTTGACCGTCGCGTTCTTTCAGATCTAGCAACTAATGATCCAAAAGCATTTGCTAATTTGGTCGAAGTTGCTCGCAAAAATGTAAAAGTTTCTTAACCTAAAATGATTACGAGCCTTCATTCGCCGCATGTTGAGCGAGTGAAGGCTCTTTTAGGTTCTAGAGGAGTCAAGGAACGAAAAGCTGAATCTAAATTTATTGCTGAAGGCTTGCAATCGATTCGCGAAGCAATCAATTTCGGAGATCCGAAACTGGACACTCTTTATTTAACTGAAGCAGGTAGAGCGAAACTAGAAGATGAAAATCTTTTGACTAGCGAGGTTCTTGGGAAAACGGTGGAAGTCACCGATGAAGTAATGCGGGCCATGGCAGATACCGTTACCCCGCAAGGCATTTTGGCGCTCTGCGATATTTCTAAACACAATTTTCCAAACTTCATTTCAAAACAACCGCTTCGTATTGCCTATTTCTGGCAGATTCAAGATCCTGGTAATGCTGGAGCAGTAATTAGAACTGCTGACGCATTTGGGTTCAATGCCATTGTTTTCTCTGACCAATGTGTTGATGTTTATTCGTCAAAAGTTGTCCGCGCAACCGCGGGATCGCTCTGGCATATTCCGGTTTTCGAAGATGTTTCAATTTCGGATTTGAAGCAACTTGCTGAAAAGAATGGAATACAAATCTTTGGCACAGATGGAAATAGCAAACTCACGTTGCCAGATGCGTTGCAAGAATTGAATAAGAAACCATCAATCTGGGTTTTCGGGAATGAAGCCCGTGGTTTACCAAGCGATATTTCAGCAGATTTGAATTTAGTCACAATTCCCATGGAAGGGCGAGCCGAGAGCTTGAATTTGGCCGCCGCAGCCACCGTTGTGATGTATGAAGTTTCGCAAGCAACCAAGCGTTAATTCGCGATTAAATAACGCATCTCGAGCAAGTCACTTAGTAGACTCCCATCGTGTCATTAACCGTAGATTCCATCGAAACCGATAAGAAAGCAGCTCTGGCCGCGCTTTTGGGAGCGGCGAATCTAGAAGATTTAAAAGTGGTCCGATTAGCTCACGTTGGTGATAAGTCGCCGTTGGCAAAAGCAAATCAAGCGTTAGGTTCTTTGCCTGGCAATGAACGAGCTGAATTTGGCAAAGTGATTGGTGCAGCTCGGGCTGAAGTTAACGCAGCATATGCAGAACGTGAAGAATTTTTAATCGGCGAACGAGATGGCAAAATTTTAGAATCTGAACGAGTTGACGTCTCACTTCCTACAAAACGCAGAAGCGTTGGCGGACTTCACCCGTTAACTATTCTCACTAACGAAATTTCTGATTTATTCGTAGGGCTTGGCTACACAGTTGCAGAAGGTCCGGAACTAGAATCCGGGTGGTTAAATTTTGATGCGTTAAACATTCCGGCAGATCATCCTGCGCGAACGATGCAAGATACTTTTTTTATTGAACCATTGGACTCCGGTTTGGTTATGCGCACTCATACATCGCCAGTTCAGATTAGAACGATGTTAGATCGTAAACCACCTATCTACGTCATCTGCCCTGGTCGTACTTATCGGGCTGACGAATTAGATGCGACGCATACGCCAGTTTTTAACCAAGTTGAAGGTTTAGTAATTGATAGCGGAATCACTATGGCCCATTTGAAAGGCACGCTAGATTTCTTCGCAGCAAAAATGTTCGGACCAGATGTGACAACTCGAATTAGACCCTCTTTCTTTCCATTCACTGAACCCAGCGCAGAAGTAGATTTCTTCTATCGCGGGCGATGGATTGAATGGGGCGGTTGCGGCATGGTTAATCCAAAAGTTTTACAAGCGTGCGGAATTGATACCGATGAATACTCTGGTTTTGCATTTGGAATGGGGCTAGAACGAACCCTTATGGTGCGCCATGGTATTGCTGATATGCACGACATAGTTGAAGGCGATATTAGATTTTCTCAAGCATTTGGAACTGGTACTCGATGAAACTCCCGCTATCTTGGCTCGCTGAATTTGTCGAAATTCCGAAAAGCGAGAGCGTCTCATCAATTGCAGAGCACTTTGTTAGCGTTGGTTTCGAAGTTGAATCGATCGAAAATGCTGCCGATAATATAAAGGGCCCACTTGTTATTGGCACCGTAATTGCAATTGAAGAATTGAAAGATCACAAGAAACCTATTCGGTATGTGGAATTGGATTGCGCAGAAAGAGAACATCGGTTTGTAATCTGCGGCGCTACTAATTTTTTAGTCGGAGATAAAGTCGTTGTAGCTCTACCTGGCGCTCTACTTCCCGGTGATTTTGCGATCGCAGCCCGAGAAACTTATGGAAAAACAAGTAATGGCATGATTTGTTCTTCGCGCGAACTAGGCTTAAGCGAAGATCACAGCGGCATCATGGTTGTGAACGATTCTCTTTTAAAAAATGGTGACGACGCCGTAAAAGTACTTGTAATTGACGATCCGGTTATCGATATTGCAGTGAATCCTGATCGGGGATATGCACTTTCAATTCGTGGTGCTGCTCGAGAATTAGCTAGCGCCTTAAAAGTGCCGTTTAAAGATCCAGCCGATTCTACTTTGCCCGCAAACTTAAAGGTTCAAGGAAAGAGTAAAGCTATTGAAGTTGTAATTGACGAATCAACCGGTGCGGACTTAATTTTCCTTAGAACTTTAGAGAACGTTAATACAAATAATCCCTCGCCAATTTGGATGCAACGTCGAATTCAAAAATGCGGGATGCGTTCAATATCGGTTGCGGTTGATATCACCAATTACGTAATGCTAGAACTTGGCCAACCGTTGCATGCTTTTGATGCAGATAAATTATCTGGAAGAATTCATGTACAAAGTGCTGGGAAATTTTCCAAGATTAAAACTTTAGATGGCGTAGAACGTAATTTAAGTAAGAGCGATTTGTTAATTGCAGATGATAAGAACCCGCTTGCGATTGCAGGAACTATGGGAGGGTTGGAGTCGGAAGTTACATCTGACACCAAGAGAATAACTATTGAAGCCGCTCATTTTTCAGCGCTTGCTGTCGCTAAGAATTCGCGAAATCACATTCTTTCCTCTGAAGCGTCGCGAAGATTTGAGCGTGGCGTTGACCCAGCATTAGCTGAAGTTGCTTCAGCAAGGGCCGCACTGTTATTAATTGAATTGACTGGAGCTTTATATGTTGGTGTGCAATCAGCTGGCGGGATGCCAAAAATTTCGGTAATTACACTAGCGCCTGCAAATATTTCAACGCTGATAGGTTATGAATACAGCGATTCTCAAGTATCAGCAGCTTTAGAGTCGGTTGGCTGCTTAGTTAATCAATCGGGCAAATCAAAATCATGGGAAATTACGCCACCTTCTTGGCGTCCCGATTTACAAAACACTGCAGATCTATCTGAAGAAGTAGCCCGTCGATATGGATATCAATTAATTCCATCATTGTTACCGCCTGTGCGAATTAATGGAGAGTCCGGATTAAATTTGCCGCAAAAACGTAAGCGCGCTATCGCAATTAAGTTGGCAAATTTAGGTTTAACTGAAGTTCAAACATATCCATTTGTAAGCGCTGAAATTATGAAATTGCTTGGTTTCACTGGCGATCGAGCAAAAACTTTCAGAATCGCAAATCCCATGTCTGACGAAACTCCTTTCTTGCGCACTCACTTGACCCCAGGACTTTTGTTGACCGCCCAACGAAATATAAATCGAGGAGCCAAAAGTATTGCAATCTTTGAATTGGGATCTATTTTCAGAAACTTAACTGAATTAAAATCCCAAGCGACTATTCGAACAGATAAGAGACCAACCGGATCTGTAATCTCAGAGATTTATAATTCGGTACCTAAACAACCTTTGCATGCGGGTGGAATTCTTGGTGGCAAAATTGAGAGCGCTGGTTGGTGGGGAAAGGGCAGAGCAGCCGCCTGGAGCGATGCTGTTGATATGGCGGCAACTTTGTTAGACGAAATGGGTGCCACTTACAAAATTGCAAATACTGAATTAGCGCCTTGGCATCCCGGTCGATGTGCTGAATTTCAAATTGACGGTAAACCCGTCGCTCATGCAGGTGAATTGCACCCGAGGATTATTTCAGAGTTAGGTTTGCCAGAACGAAGTTCCGCATTCGTTGTAGTTCTAGATGCAGTGCCATTCCGTGAACAAATTGTTGCTCCCAAAGTTTGGACAATGCCGGCAGCTATACAAGATATTTCACTTATCGTGGCAGACACAATTAGCTCCGCAGATGTTTCAGCGGCGCTAAAAGAAGGAGCTGGCGATTTGTTAGAGTCGATAACGCTTTTTGATCGGTATGACCAAGTTGGAGAGGGAAAAATTTCCTTAGCTTTCACTCTAGTTTTTCGAGCCGAAGATCGAACTCTTACAGCAGAAGAGGTTTCACTACTCCGTGAATCTGCGGGAAATGCAGCTGTTAAAGCATGCGGAGCCACTATCCGTACTGCATAATTATGCAAGGTTTTGTATATTTATACATGTGCTGTTACGCTCAGCCTATGAAAACAGCGGTCATCGGGGCAAGCGGATATGCCGGGGGAGAACTCCTTCGCTTCCTAGCGGTTCATCCCCATTTTCAAGTTACTGCAATTAGTGCGCATTCCAGTGCAGGAGAACTTGTTACTTCGGTGCATCCGCACTTAACAATTCACTCAGGTGAGAAATTCCTAGCCGTTTCAGAGATTAATTTTTCAGATATCGATCTTGTTTTCATCGCATTACCGCATGGTGAGTCTGCATCACTTATCAAGAGGATTCCAGCAACTGTCAAGATTGTTGATTTAGGCGCTGATTACAGATTAGAAGATGCTCAACAATGGGAAAAATATTATGGCGGAGCACATGCAGGTGCTTGGGTTTATGGACTGCCTGAATTGAGTGAAAGCCAACGCAGAGCTATCGGTAATGAGAGCAGAGTTGCTAATCCTGGCTGTTATGCGACTGCAATCACTTTAGGTATTGCACCAGCTGTCAATCACGTTGATGTTAGTGATGTTGTAGTTGTTGCTGCATCTGGCACTACAGGTGCCGGAAGAAGCGCCAAGATTAATTTGATTGCAAGTGAAGTAATGGGTTCATTGACTTCGTACAAATTCGGAGGAGTCCACCAACACACGCCTGAAATTGAACAAGCCGTTTTTGCAATTGCACAGCAGAAAGTAAAAATATCATTCACACCAATTCTGGCTCCAATGCCTCGTGGCATCCTTGCAACCGTAACGGCTAAATTGATCAAAGCAATGAATACCCAAGAGGCTAACGATCTTTTTGCAAAGCACTACGCCAATCAATATTTTGTAGATGTTTTGCCCGTAGGACAAATGCCTAAGACTGGATCTGTAACAGGATCTAACAAAGTCCAAATACAGGCCGCTGTTGATGAACACACGCAACGATTGGTTGTAAGTGTTGCGCTCGATAATTTGGGAAAAGGCGCGGCTAGTCAAGCAATTCAAAATGCCAATATTATTTCTGGTTATGCAGAAGAAACTGGCTTAGAAGCGATTGGAATCGGCTCATGAATCTTCCTGCCGGTTTTATCGGTGCTGGCGTAAGTGCTGGGCTGAAGAGCAATAACGCTAAGGATTTAACTCTGATCGTAAATGATGGCCCCCAGAATTTTGGTACTGCAGTTTTTACAACTAATAAAATTGTTGCTGCTCCTGTGACCTGGAGCCAGGAAGTTGTTAAAGACTATGCAGTTAAAGCCGTAATTCTAAACAGTGGTGGCGCGAATGCTTGTACTGGTCCAGAAGGGTTTGTGGACACACATAAAACTGCAGAGCATGTAGCAGATTTACTAGGCGCTTCTGCAAGTGATGTAGTGGTCTGCTCAACCGGGTTAATTGGAGTTCGACTTCCAATAGAGAAATTACTTAACGGTGCAAACCTAGCAGTTGCAAATCTTTCCAATGCCAGCCTTTTGGATTGCGCAACTGGAATCATGACAACGGATTCCAAGCCGAAAATTGCTACATCTGAAATGTCGGGAGTTACTTTTGCGGGAATTGCTAAAGGAGCGGGCATGCTAGCGCCTTCGTTGGCAACAATGCTTTCAGTAATTATGACCGACGCTGTTGTTGATTCATTTTCGGCAAAATTAATTTTTGAGAAAATTGTAGAACAAACCTTTAACCGAATTGATTCGGATGGTTGTACTTCAACAAATGACACCGTTCTTTTCTTAGCTTCTGGGGCTTCTGGAGTTTCGTTCTCTGATATGCAACTTGAAAGTGCGTTATTAAAAATCTGTAGTGACCTCTCATATCAATTAATTGCAGATGCGGAAGGTCACACGAAAATTGTTTCAATCACAACAATAAATGCATTAACAGAGGCAGATGCGGTTGAAGTCGGTCGGGCTTGCGCGAGGAATAATTTGTTGAAATGCGCCTTGCATGGCGAGGACCCAAATTGGGGAAGAATTCTCGCAGCAATTGGTACTACTTCTGCAACGTTTGATCCATATCGAATTGATGTGAATTTAAATGGAGTTCAAGTTTGTACTGAAAGTTCCCCAGGAGCTGCCCGTGAATTGGTGGACATGTCCGGAGAAATAATTGAAATTGTAATTGATTTAAATATGGGAAGCGAAAGCGCAACCATCATGACAAATGATCTAACGGCAATGTATGTTCACGAAAATTCGGCATACGCAACATGATGGTTATTAAATATGGCGGACATGCAATGAATTTAGCCAACACCGAAGCTGCAAATTGGCTGCTCGAGATAAAAAAATTTCATGCTCTTGGAGAGCGATTTGTGATTGTGCATGGTGGGGGACCGATGATCGATGCCGAAATATCGGCACGTGGCTTAGCAAAAGAATTAGTCGGAGGTTATCGCGTCACTTCGCCAGAGATTTTTGCAGTTGTTGAAGAAGTGCTCTCTGGACATGTGTTACGAGAAATTGTGAAATTATTTAGAAGCAATGGGTTGCCTGCAGTAGGGCTCAGCGGTAAGAGTCAGGCGTTACTGGATGTTGTTCCTAAATTACTCTTAGTAAACGGCGAAATGAAAAGCATTGGCCAAGTTGGCGAAGTTGTTGGTGTTAATCCTGAGATTTTAATTTCACTAATGAATGCTGGCTTCATTCCAATAGTTTCTCCAGTATCGGAAACTCGAGATGGCGTTGGTATGAATGTAAACGCTGATATAGCCGCGGGTGCTATTGCTGGTTCGTTATCTGCAGACGCCACAATTTTTATGACTGACGTTCCTGGAATTTATCGGAACTGGCCCGATAAAAATTCGTTGATTTCTACGATCACAGTTTCAGCGCTAACCGAGATTGCCGCAACATTTGAAAGTGGTATGGCTCCTAAGGTTGCAGCGTGTATAAACGCGATAAATTCAGGTGCAAAATCAGCTCGAATTATCGATGGAAAAAGCGATGATGCTTTCATCGCAGCGCTTTCTCACTCTGGTGGAACGTTGGTGACAGCATGACAAAGCCACGCAAATTTGGAAATTCATTAGCGCAAGCGACTTGGGGTAATACGCTCCAACCAAATTATGGAACTCCACCTATCTCTTTAGTAAAAGGTAAAGGCGTAATTGTTTACGATGCGGATGGCAAGAAGTATTTAGATTTTCTTGGCGGAATAGCCACAAACCTACTTGGCCATGCGCATCCCGCAATAATCAAAGCCGTTACAAAACAGATTTCAACACTCAGCCATGTAAGCAATTTCTATATGCATCCGCAGGTTTTGCAATTGGCACAATCGTTACAGAAAATGACGGGGGATAAGAACTCTAAAGTATTTTTCTGCAATTCTGGTGCGGAAGCTAACGAAGCGGCAATTAAGCTTTCTCGACTTACCGGTCGAGCTAATATTGTTGCAGCGCAAGGTGCGTTTCACGGCCGGACCATGGGGGCTATTTCGCTCACTGGCCAACCTGCCAAGCGAGATCCGTTTAAGCCGTTGTTGAAAAAAATCAAACATGTTCCATATGGAGATTTCGACGCGTTACGTCGTACTGTAACTAGCAAAACCGCAATGGTTATTCTAGAACCAATTATGGGCGAAGCTGGTGTAGTTGTACCTCCCAAAGGTTATTTAAAAGCTGCGCGAGAAATATGTAATGAAACGGGTGCTCTACTCGTGATCGATGCAGTTCAAACCGGGATGGGCAGAACCGGAACCTGGTTCGGTTACGAAATTGAAGGCATAACTCCAGATGTAATAACTATCGCAAAAGGTTTAGGTGGCGGTTTGCCGCTCGGCGCAATGATTACATTGGGACGTTCTAGCAATTTATTTAAGCCCGGGGATCACGGTTCAACTTTTGGTGGGAATCCGGTTGCATGTGCGGCTGCTAACGCGACTATCAATGTAATTCAATCTAAGGGTTTGCTAAAAAGCAATCTCGTGCTTGGTAATTTATTAAAAAGCGAGTTAACAAAAATTCCGGGGATCTCGGAAGTACGTGGGCGTGGATTATTAATAGGAATAGTTCTTAAAACTGTAAGCGCTAAAGCGTTGGCCGTTGATTTACTCAACAATGGAGTGCTAGTTAATGCAACCAGCGATGAAGTAATCAGAATCGCACCAGCTTTTATTATTACAAAGAAAAATGTGATGGATTTTGTAGCAGCGTTCCGAAATTCGCTAGGTGTGTTAAATGGTTAAAAGTGCGAAACGAAGAATTTCGGCTAGCAGCCGGAGAGCAATGGCAATTGAATTTATTTCAGCTGGCAAAGTACATTCACAAACAGATTTAGTTGAATTGTTGGCTGACGCTGGAGTTAAAGTTACGCAAGCAACGGCCAGTCGGGATTTAGATGAAGTTGGTGCAATCCGAGCGAAAACGGCGAGCGGCGCGATGACTTATCGATTCCTCGAAAGTGATGCCCAACCGCTGAATCGGGTTACTAGAGTTTCGGAACAGCTAATTCTTTCGGTAGTTGGTAGCGGGAATTTGGCAGTAGTGCGGACACCGCCCGGCGGGGCTAATTTATTGGCAAGTGCTATAGATAGGGCAGCACAAAATGGTGAATTAAGTTCGGCAATTGGAACAATTGCAGGTGATGACACCGTATTAGTTGTTGCGAAACAGGCTAATGGAGGCCCCGCATTGGCGAAGGTTCTGAAAGAATTCGGGGTATCCGCAAGAAACTCAAAAAATACTAAAACTATTAAAAACAAAGATAGGAAGCGAAATTAAATGGCGCTCTGGGGCGGTAGGTTTTCCGAGTCACCTGCAGATTCTGTTTTCGCGCTATCGAGAAGTGTGCAATTTGATTGGCGGTTAGCGCCTTATGACATTGTTAGCTCAATTGCGCATTTGGATGTGTTAGAAAGTTCTGGATTGTTGCCAAAAGCAGATTGCATGCAAATTAGGAGCGCGCTAACCAATCTTTTTAACGAAGTTAAGGGTGGGAAGTTTCTACCGAGTCCAATCGATGAAGATGTTCATTCTGCTTTAGAACGAGGATTGACTGAAAAAATAGGAGCGGTTGGTAGTGCAATTCGTGCTGGTCGATCACGTAATGATCAAGTAACCACGGATTTGAAGCTCTACTTAATAGATAACATGCTGGATATCGCAAAGGCGGTGTTACATCTTCAAGAAGCGCTATTAGAAAAATCAATGGAATATGTTGATGCAATCGCTCCGGGATTTACACATCTGCAACATGCTCAACCAATTTCTTTTGGACATGAATTGGCAAAACATGCGGTTTCGTTAGAGCGAGATTTATCGCGAATATCTGATTGGATGATTCGAACTTCTACTTCACCGCTTGGATCTGGCGCACTATCTGGGTCATCCCTCCCAATTTCTCCAGAAATCACTGCGAAACGATTAGGTTTTAATTCAGTTGCGCAAAATAGTATTGATGCGGTTAGCGATCGCGATTATGTGGCAGAAGCTCTTTTCATTATCGCAATGATCGGGTTGCATTTATCGCGAATCGGGGAGGAGTGGAGCATCTGGTCCACTACTGAATTTGGCTGGGCCCAATTAGATGATGCATATTCAACCGGATCATCGATTATGCCCCAGAAGAAAAATCCTGATGTAGCCGAGCTAGCACGTGGTAAAGCTGGACGTTTCATCGGCAACCTAACTGGACTGTTAACCGTGCTCAAAGGCTTGCCTTTTGCATACAATCGAGATCTGCAAGAAGATAAAGAGATGCTCTTTGATAGCGTAGAAAATTTACTTCTATTGTTGCCCCCATTGTCTGGGATGATCGCAACTACAAACTTCAATCGCGAGAAAATGCGTACGGCGGCACCGTTAGGATTTACTTTAGCAACCGAAATTGCGGATTATTTGGTACGGAAAGGCGTTACTTTTGCAGAGGCACACGATGCGGCAGGTCAATGTGTGAAGGTAGCCGAATCGCGAAATTGTGAACTCCATGAATTAACTGCAACAGACTTAAAATCAGCGCATTTAGAATTGGCCAACGATGTACTCAATTTGTTGAATGTTGAAGTTGCAATTGCTGCAAGAACAACTTCCAACGGGACTGCGCCAAAAAGCGTAGTACTTCAGATCGCTAAGTTGCGAAGTAATTCAATTCTTACAACCAAATGGGTTGATGCTGAAATTCAGAAATTTATCGGGATTATGACGCTATGAGAATGGAAGCCCAATGACGAGCGCTTTGATAGCTGACCTAAAATGGCGTGGCGCATTTGCCCAATCAACCGATGAAGTTGAGTTGGCGAAACATCTAGATTCAGGTTCACGAACTTTATATATTGGGTTTGATCCCACTGCGCCTAGTTTGCATTTGGGTAATTTGGTACAGATGACAATGTTGCGTAGATTTCAATTAGCAGGTCATAAACCAATCGCATTAGTGGGTGGCGCCACTGGATTGGTGGGGGATCCAAGTGGTCGTAGCGCCGAACGTACGTTAAATGATGAAGAGATCGTGGCCCAATGGTTAGAGCGAATTCGTAAACAATTAGAGGGTTTTCTCGATTTTAATTCTTCAAAAAACGGCGCAAGCATGGCGAACAACCTGGATTGGACTGCGCCAGTCTCGGCTTTGAATTTCTTGCGAGACATTGGAAAGCATTTCAGCGTCAACCAGATGTTGGCAAAAGACTCGGTTTCTGCACGTTTGGAAAGTGGCGGAATTTCTTATACCGAGTTTTCTTATCAAGTTTTACAAGCATATGATTTCTTAGAATTATTTCGGCGCTCTAACTGCACACTACAACTTGGCGGTAGCGACCAATGGGGAAATATCACAGCGGGGTTGGACTTAATTCGAAAAGTTACCGGTGAGAGCGCTTACGCATTGTCGGTTCCATTACTGACTAAAAGCGATGGCGAAAAATTTGGAAAAACTGCTTCCGGTTCAATCTGGCTAGATCCTACGATGACTTCTCCTTATGCTTTCTATCAATTCTTTATCAATTCCGATGATCGAGATGTAGAGAAGCTATTGAAAATATTCTCTTTCAAATCACATGTAGAGATTGAAGAACTTTTAGAATCACTTGCAACTAATCCAGGCGCACGTGAAGCGCACCGTGCCTTAGCTCGCGAAGTTACTACTTCAATTCATGGAGCGGATGCTTGCGCTAAAGTTGAAGTTGCAGCTAAAGCACTATTTGGACAAGGTGAAATTACCGAGCTTGATTCTGGAACATTAGCCGGTGCGTTAGCAGAGCTGCCACGTACAACCATAAATTCATCTTCAGAAATTCCAACTTGGGTTGATTTAATTGTTGCTACTGGTGTTTGCGAATCAAAATCTGCAGCGCGTAGAATTATTAAAGAAGGTGGCGCTTACTTGAATAATAAGAAAATTACTGCCGAAGATTTCGCGCCAACTGCTACTGATTTAATCGCTGGAAAATTTCTAGTTTTGCGAAAAGGTAAGCGCGATTTAGCGGCGGTTGAATTAGTTAAGTAATTTGAATGCATTAAGAGTTATCGTTCGTTAATCGATTTGACCTAGGCTTATAAAGCGCGATAACCTCAGATTCTTCGTTACGAGACGGACGTTTCACGGCCGGTTAGCGAAGTAAGAACTTCCCGAGAAGCTTTAAAACCCTTATAAATCAAGGTTTTTTGGTGGATTCCTGCACTTTTTTCTGCGGATTTCACCAATTTGACCTTATGCCTAAGGGTGGCTAAGTTTCTCCTTCTGCCCTCTAAAAAGGGGTGGATGCAGGTTGCCCCGAGAACGGACTGACGTCTTCGATCGGTGCGCGCCCGTACCTTGAGAACTCAACAGCGTGCCATAAGTCAATGCCAATTACCTCGATGAGGTATGGCTTTATTGCCATGCCCGTCGAATCCTTTGTAAAAAAATCAATTGGTCAAAGACAATAAACGACAGTTGTTTATGTCTTTTGCCAGAATCAACATCCATTTCAATGGAGAGTTTGATCCTGGCTCAGGACGAACGCTGGCGGCGTGCTTTACACATGCAAGTCGAACGATGAAGTTCCTTCGGGAATGGATTAGTGGCGAACGGGTGAGGAACACGTGAGAAATCTGCCCTTCATTTTGGGATAACTCCGGGAAACCGGGGCTAATACCAAATACTCCATCCCGGTGGCATCACTGGGCTGGGAAAGAATTTCGATGAAGGTTGATCTCGCGGCCTATCAGCTAGTTGGTGAGGTAATGGCTCACCAAGGCAACGACGGGTAGCCGGCCTGAGAGGGCGACCGGCCACACTGGGACTGAGACACGGCCCAGACTCCTACGGGAGGCAGCAGTGGGGAATATTGGGCAATGGAGGAAACTCTGACCCAGCGACGCCGCGT